>ERZ834694.1496-NODE-1496-length-20539-cov-3.345636_pt1 | contig 20539 bp, 20 predicted proteins | sample MGYA00519691_ERZ834694 | MGnify/ENA primary metagenome ERZ834694 (study PRJEB31850, sample SAMEA3708758) | human gut metagenome | biome: human gut; feature: human-associated habitat; material: faeces | place: China | collected 2014 ... | reverse complement strand
TTTACTGTAAGGTGCTTCTTCAGAAAGATTATAAGAAGTATCTGGCTGAGATCATCGTTGACGGTTATACAGACACAGACGGAGACTATGATTACAATCTGGAGCTTTCTCAGAAACGTTCTCTCGCAGTTGCACAGTATCTGACGGAAATCAGGGAGAACTTCCTGAGTTCTGATGAGATTTCAGAACTTCAGAATTATCTGACCGTAAATGGTCATGGTTCAGCCAATCCGGTTCTGGATTCCGATGGGAATGTAGATAAGGATGCATCCAGACGAGTGGAAGTAAAGTTTCGTCTGAAAGATGATGAGATGATAAATGAGCTTAATCAGATTATGAATACAGATAAGACTTCTGATTCTGAAAAATCCGGCAGCAATTAAACTGCCGGATTTTTCAATTTCGGAGTGTGTTTGAAAAATGCTTTGATGCAGATGCTTTTTCTTACAATTCACGAAAGATAACGAGTAATTTTACCAATAACAGTTCACATTTCCGAGAGAAAATGTGGTATGATAAAACAGTACACAGTTTCCTGTAATGGTGATGATGCGCTGTACCCTACATAAGAAAAAAGAAAGAGGAATTATCATGTCTTTGAAAATTGGAAGAAACGATCCATGCTGGTGTGGAAGCGGGAAAAAATATAAAAAATGCCATGAGGCATTTGATGAAAAAATGGAAATAATGAAGCAGAAAGGATATGCAGTGATTGATCATGATCTGATCAAAACACCCGAACAGATTGCGAAAATAAAAGAAAGCTGCAAAATCAATATCGCAGTTCTTGATTATGTGGAAGAGCATATTAAACCAGGTGTATCCACTGAAGAGATTGACAGATGGGTACATGAAGAGACTGTACGGCATGGGGGAATCCCGGCACCGTTAAATTACGAAGGATTTCCAAAGAGCGTGTGTACTTCTGTAAATGAAGTGGTATGCCATGGAATCCCGGATGAAGAGCAGATTCTGAAAGAGGGAGATATTATCAATGTTGATGTATCTACAATATATAATGGTTATTATTCTGACTCGTCCAGAATGTTCTGCATCGGTAAAGTGAGTCCGGAGAAGGAAAAACTTGTCAAGGTCACAAAAGAATGTGTTGAGATTGGTATTTCCCAGGTGAAACCATGGACTCCGATCGGAAATATGGGAAGTGCAGTTCATAAACATGCAGTAGAAAACGGATATTCTGTAGTCAGAGAAATCGGTGGACATGGTGTGGGAGTTGAGTTCCATGAAGATCCATGGGTAAGCTTTGTTTCTGAAGAGAATACAGGTGTCCTGATGGTTCCGGGTATGATGTTTACCATAGAGCCGATGGTAAATATGGGAAGCGATGAAATTTATACGGATGAGATTGACGAGTGGACAGTCCGTACAGAGGACGGACTTCCTTCAGCCCAGTGGGAAGTAACTGTTCTGGTTACGGAAACAGGATGTGAAGTAATCTGCTGGTAAAAAATTTGCAAAAAGTATTGCAATACATCAGGCTATATAGTATAATCACAACTGTTGTGAAAAAAGATGGTCCTCTGTTACAGGATATGTATTAAGAACATCCATATAAGAATAGGAGAAAAATACAATGAACGAAATTATCAAAAACATCGAAGCAGCTCAGTTAAAAGCTGAAGTACCGGCATTCAACACAGGTGATACTGTAAGAGTACACGCACTGATCAAAGAAGGAAACCGTGAACGTGTTCAGGTTTTTGAAGGAACAGTTCTCAAGAAACAGGGCGGAAGCAACAGAGCTACATTTACTGTAAGAAAGAGCTCTAACGGAGTAGGCGTTGAGAAAACATGGCCGCTTCATTCCCCACATGTAGTAAAAGTAGAAGTTATCCGTCGTGGTAAAGTACGTCGTGCGAAACTGAACTACTTAAGAGATCGTGTAGGTAAAGCAGCTAAGGTTAAAGAGCTTGTTAAATAATTTCATGAATTAGCAGAAGAAGGGACAATAACTTGTGTATTGTCCCTCTTTTTCCATCTGTCAGGAGATTTGGATGAATATCAGAAAATGGAAAGATAGTCCGGCACTGAAAGAGACCAGAGATATGCTGGAAACAAAACTTGAAGATAAAAAAGTCCGGGGAATCCTTAACTGGATATTTCAGATAGCGGTAGTGCTCATTTTTGGCATTCTGGCGGGAATTGCGCTGTTTCAATCAGTGACTGTACAGGAGAGTGCCATGGAGCCCACACTGCAGGTTGGAGAACGCTTTTTTGTAAACAGGGCTGTTTATAAAGTATCCTCACCTGAACGGGGAGATATCATTGTATATAAAACCAGTGGAAGTGATGATGCGGCTCTGCATATCGGCCGCGTGATCGGTCTGCCCGGTGAGACTGTACAGATATCCAACGGAGCAGTATTGATCAACGGAGAAGTATATAATGAAAATAAGAATTTTCCTGAAATCAGTAATGCGGGATTGGCATCCGACGGAGTGTCTCTGGAAAGCGGTGAGTATTTTGTACTTGGCGATAACAGAAATAACAGTGAGGACAGCCGGTATGGTGATATCGGAAATATCAATAAGAAATATATTGTGGGAAAGGTATGGTTTGTCATTTCCCCGAAAGATAAATTTGGATTTTTGAAAGGTTAGGTGTATATGAACGTACAGTGGTACCCTGGTCATATGACCAAGGCAAAGAGACAGATGCAGGAGGACATTAAGCTGATCGATCTGATCATTGAACTTGTGGATGCCCGCGTACCTCTTTCGAGCAGAAACCCGGATATCGATGAACTGGGAAAAAATAAATCCAGACTGATTCTTCTTAATAAATCAGATCTGGCTGACGAGCGCCAGAATGAAGCCTGGAAAACTTATTTTCAGGCAAAGGGATTTTATGTTGTAAAAGTAGATTCCAGAAATGGTTCTGGAATGAAGGCAATCAATAATGTGATCCAGGAAGCATGTAAGGAAAAGATAGAAAGAGACAGACGCCGCGGTATTAAAAACCGTCCGATCCGCGCTATGGTAGTGGGAATCCCGAATGTAGGAAAATCTACATTTATCAATACCTTTGCAGGACGGGCCTGTGCAAAGACCGGAAACAAGCCGGGAGTTACGAAAGGAAAACAGTGGATCCGTCTGAATAAGGGAGTAGAACTTTTGGACACTCCTGGTATTTTGTGGCCGAAATTTGAAGACCAGCAGGTGGGAATCCGTCTGGCATGTGTAGGTTCTATCAAAGATGACATTCTGAATATGGAGGAACTGGCACTCTGGCTGATCGATTATCTGCGCGAAAATTATAAAGGGATTCTGGCAGAGAGATATCAGATCACAGAGGAGGGAACTTCTGTGGAAGTTCTGGAGGCGATTGCCAGAGCCAGAGGGTGTCTGAAAAAGCAGGAAGAGCTGGACTATGCCAAAGCTTCGCTGATACTGTTTGATGATTTCCGTTCCGGAAAAATGGGGCGGATCACATTGGAGTGGGCGCCATTATGAAAACAATAGCTGAGATTAAAGCCGAGTTTGCTGCAGCAGATATGAGCAGCTACCCGGCTTTATATGAAATTTATAAAGAAGATACAAGAAGTGGTGTGCAAAAACTGATCGCACAGTGCCGCAAAAAGGAAGCAGCTCTGGAAGCGGAGAAGCAGCGTATTGAAAATATGAAGGTATATGAGCATAAATATGAACATCTTGGTTATTTATGCGGAATTGATGAAGTGGGAAGAGGCCCTCTTGCAGGCCCGGTTGTGGCATGTGCAGTAATTCTGCCACAGGACAGCCGGATTCTTTATCTGAACGATTCCAAGAAACTCAGTGCTTCCAAAAGAGAAGAACTGTATGATGTGATTATGAGGGAAGCGGTTTCAGTAGGAATCGGTATGCGCAGCCCGGAGCGTATTGATGAGATCAATATCCTTCAGGCTACTTATGAGGCAATGCGGGAGGCGGTAAGTAAACTGGAAGTGGTTCCTCAGCTTCTTCTCAATGATGCAGTCACGATTCCTCAGATCACCATTCCACAGGTTCCCATTATTAAGGGAGATGCAAAGAGTGTTTCCATTGCAGCAGCAAGTATTGTTGCAAAAGTGACAAGGGACAGAATGATGGAAGAATATGATAAAGTGTTCCCGGAATATGGCTTTGCATCAAATAAGGGATATGGTTCTGCCGATCATATTGCGGCACTGAAAAAATACGGAGAAACCCCGATCCACAGAAAGACCTTTATTACACATTTCATATAAACAGTCGCAAAAGGATTACTATCCTTCAGTACACAGCAATACACTGAGTGATGCACAGTAACAACAAAAGATGCCTACATATAATATAAAAAGAAATGGATGGAAGAATTTGCATAAAAATACCCGGTCTACCGGAAGCTGTTACGAACGAAAAGCTGCTGATTATCTGAAACAGCAGGGATTATTTATTCTGAGATATAATTACAGATGCAGATTTGGAGAAATCGATCTGATTGCCAGAGATGGAGAATATCTTGTTTTTGTTGAGGTAAAATACAGGAAAGACAATAGTTCCGGTTATTCGCTGGCTGCAGTAAATCCTGCTAAACAGAAAACCATATGTAAGGTGGCAAGGTATTTTCTTACAGTGGAATATCACAATGTGGATATCCCATGCCGTTTCGATGTGGCAGGAATTGACGGGGATGAAATACACTGGGTTAAGAATGCGTTTGAATATATTACAATCCTCTAATAATTATAGAAACTGCTTTGATGAATAATCTGCCATACAGCAGGAAGGGAATAATGAAATATGAAGATAAAATGGAACAGTGAACAGATTCCAAAGATGAATGTAAAAAACAATAAAGATGTTACATTTCTTACATATCCCGCATATGAAGAAATGAACTGGCTTGTTCATGGATTCAGCACCCGCTTTGGCGGAGTGAGCAGAGGAATTTACAGTTCTATGAACCTGAGTTTTACAAGAGGTGATGAGGAGTCCTGCGTGAAAGAAAATTACAGAAGGATTTCTGATGCTATGGGATTTGATATGAACAGCATCGTTACATCTGATCAGACTCATACCAACAATGTGCGGAAAGTAACAGAGAAAGACCGCGGAAAGGGAATTGTGATCCCGCGTGATTATACAGATACAGATGGAATGATCACAAATGTTCCGGGGCTGGTTCTCGCAACCTTTTATGCGGATTGCGTTCCACTGTATTTTGCTGATCCGGCGAATCACGCGATCGGACTGTCTCATTCGGGATGGAGAGGTACGGTTCAGAAAATCGGTGCAGTTACCATAGAAAAGATGTCTGAAGAGTATGGAAGTAATCCGAAAGATCTGAAAGTGGCCATCGGACCGTCTATCTGTCAGGAGTGTTATGAAGTCAGCGAAGATGTGATTGAAGAATTTGAAAAGGTTTTTGATAAGAAATACCGGAACAGGCTGTTTTACAGAAAAGAAAACGGAAAATATCAGTTAAATCTGTGGATGGCAAACAAGATTATTTTTCTGGAAGCGGGAATCCCGGAAGAAAACATTTCCATGCCAAATCTCTGTACCTGCTGTAATCCTGAGTTTCTCTTTTCTCACAGGGCTTCCCATGGAAAAAGGGGAAATCTTGGGGCTTTTCTTGGCATACGTTCATAAAACCTGAAATTGTTATAAGCACAACAGTGCGAAGTGAGTAATCCTGAATTTGCAGATTAACTGTACAATACGAAAAAGGGGGGAGCTGGTTAACAGTTCCCCCCTTTTTCGTATTCATCTGCCGGAAAAACTATCTGGAATTTACTTTTTCCATAAGAGACATAATCTTTTCGTTGCTGGAACGAACCTTCTCAACGGAAACATCATGATTGATGATATCAATGATGCTCGCAAGATATTTGCTCATATTTGCTTCTACATAATATGGTCTTTCGAGAAGTTCCGGAATGCGGTAATTCAGGTTGGTTGTGATCACTCTGTCAAGCCAGCCTTTTTCGTAATATTCATCAAATTTATCCAGACCGTCTGTGAACAGACCGTAGGTAGTGCATACAAATACTCTCTTTGCGTTGCGTTCTTTTAACTGTTTGGCAACATCCAGCATACTTCCGCCGGAGGAAATCATGTCATCGATAACTACAACATCTTTGCCTTCTACGGAATCTCCGAGGAATTCATGTGCAACAATAGGATTCTTTCCGTTGACAATCGTAGAGTAATCACGACGTTTGTAGAACATACCCATATCTACTCCAAGGATATTGGAGAAATATACAGCTCTTGACATGGCACCTTCATCAGGGCTGATGATCATCAGATGGTCATTGTCAACACGAAGATCCGGCACACTCTTGATCAGAGCTTTTAAAAACTGATAAGTAGGGAAAAAGTTATCAAAACCATTCAGCGGAATAGAGTTCTGGACACGTGGATCATGGGCATCAAAGGTAATGATATTGGAAACTCCCATATCGCTTAATTCCTTCAGTGCCAGTGCACAGTCCAGAGATTCTCTTTTAGTACGTCTGTGCTGGCGGCCTTCATAAAGGAACGGCATAATTACATTGATACGGTGTGCCTTGCCTGTTGCAGCGGAAATAATTCGTTTAAGATCCTGGAAATGGTTGTCAGGAGACATATGGTTCTCGTGTCCGCATACAGTATAAGATTCACTGTAATTGGTCACATCAACCATAATATAAAGGTCAGTGCCACGAACGGATTCTTTAATATAACCTTTACCTTCACCGGTTCCGAAACGGGGGCATTCACATTCTACAATAAATGATTCTTCGCTGTATCCCTGAGGAATAGCACTGAGCTGTTTGCGTTCAACCAGCTCTTTACGGAATTTAACAAGTTTTCTGTCAACTTCTTCTGCAAGTTCTCTGCATCCAAGAGCTGCAATACGGATAGGTGCAACCGGCATGGATTTTTCCAACAATTCTATGTTTGGCATAATACTCCTCCTAAGTAGTGATTTTATACTCAAAAAATAGATTTCAATATAATATATAACATTTGCCCTAAAATACGTCAAGGAATTTATTGATTTTTTCTTTTACAATTGTTATGATATAAAAGATAGTGGATTCTGGGCGCAGGTATATTTTGCCCGGAATTACTGTCATATGATATCAGGAGTAAATGTCAGAAAGTTACTGTGCCTGCACAGTAAATAAATCAGCGGCTCCTGAATGATCGAGAAACAAAATGTGCCGGAAAAGTTTATCCCACACACAATTTCCGGTTACATTCCAATGGAGTAAAATTCATGAAAAAAAATTTACACATAATATCCAGGGTTCTTCCGGACAGTATCGGAGAAGAACTGGAACTGGAACCGGGAGATGCGCTGCTTTCCATTAACGGCCAGCCGGTAGAGGATGTGTTTGATTATCGTTATCTGATGAATGACGAATTTGTTACGCTCCTTATCCGAAAGAAGAATGGCGAGGAATGGGAACTGGAAGTAGAAAAGGAATATGAAGATGATCTTGGCGTGGAGTTTGAGAACAGTCTTATGGATGAGTACCGCTCCTGTTCCAATCACTGTATTTTCTGTTTTATAGACCAGATGCCGCCCGGTATGAGAGAAACTTTATATTTTAAAGATGACGATTCCAGACTGTCATTCCTGCAGGGAAACTATGTTACCCTTACCAATATGAGTGACTATGATCTGGAGCGTATTATCAAGTTTCATCTTTCCCCGATTAATGTATCGTTTCAGACTATGAATCCTAAGCTTCGCTGTAAAATGCTCCATAATCGATTTGCCGGAGATGCCCTTGCAAAAGTTGACAGGCTTTATAAAGGTGATGTGACCATGAACGGGCAGATTGTGCTCTGCAAGGGGATTAATGACAGGGATGAACTGGAATACAGTCTGGAAAAACTGTCGGAATATGCGCCTGTACTGCAGAGTGTTTCAATCGTACCTGTAGGCCTTTCCAGGTATCGAAAAGGTCTGTATCCACTGGAATCTTTTGATAAAGAGGATGCAAGGTATCTGATCAGTCAGGTAGAGCGGTGGCAGAAGATCATGGTGAAGAAGCATGGTATTCATTTTGTACATGCTTCGGATGAATGGTATATTCTTGCAGGATATGAACTTCCTGAGGAGGGCAGATATGACGGATACCTTCAGCTGGAGAATGGTGTTGGTATGATGCGTCTGCTTGAAACAGAGGTAAAAGAGAGACTTGAGCAGCTTGAAGGCGATGACAGAGAGGTAAATGCCACTGTTGCAACAGGACGGCTGGCAGCGCCTTATATAGGTAAAATGATAAAACTGGTACAGAAGAAATTTCCGAATGTCCAGGCTGAAGTATATGCAGTAAAGAATAATTTCTTTGGAGAGAAGATCACAGTTTCCGGTCTGATCACAGCTACTGATCTTATGGATCAGCTTGCGCAGAGAAATCTGGGAGAAAAAGTACTGATCCCATGCAATATGCTCAGAAGCGGCGAGGATGTTTTTCTGGATGACCTGACGGTGGAAGATGTCAGACAGGCTCTTAAGACGGAAGTTGTAGTGGTAGATGAACCGGGTGCTGACCTGGTAAACTGTCTGATCGAAGCACCAGACCATAAAAAGATAAGAAGGAGACAGATATATGAGCAAACCGGTAGTAGCGATAGTGGGCAGGCCTAATGTAGGTAAATCCACATTGTTTAATGCGCTGGCAGGTGAGAAGATTTCTATTGTAAAAGATACACCCGGCGTTACAAGAGACAGAATTTATGCAGATGTTGACTGGCTTGACAGAGACTTCACACTGATCGACACAGGTGGTATTGAGCCGGACAGCAGTGATATCATCCTCTCCCAGATGAGAGAGCAGGCTCAGATCGCCATTGACACAGCAGATGTTATTATCTTTATCACAGATGTAAAGCAGGGACTTGTGGATTCAGATTCTAAGGTTGCGGATATGCTTCGCCGCTCCGGTAAGCCGGTTGTCCTTGTTGTAAATAAGGTTGACAATTTTGATAAATATATGGCTGATGTCTATGAGTTCTACAATCTCGGAATCGGAGATCCGGTGCCAATCTCAGCAGCATCCAGACTTGGTCTTGGAGATATGCTTGATGCGGTTATAGCACATTTCCCGGAGTGGGATCCATCAGAAGAGGATGATGACCGTCCGCGTATCGCAATCGTAGGTAAACCAAATGTTGGTAAATCAAGTTTATTAAATGCCATGTTAAAAGAAGAAAAAGCGATTGTCACAAATATTGCAGGAACAACAAGAGATGTTGTTGAAGGATCAGTGACAGTAGATGGTATTTTATTAAATATGATCGATACGGCAGGGATTCGTGAAACAGATAATATTGTAGAAAGTCTTGGGGTTGAAAAATCAAAAGAAATGATTAAAAAAGCAGATCTTGTTTTATTAGTTATTGATGGAAGTAAAGAACTTGATCAAGAAGATCAAAAACTATTAGAACTTACTGAAGATACCAATCGTATTGTTATTATTAATAAAGCTGATTTAGGTAAGAAAGTAGATTTAGAAGGAATTGAAATATCAGCAAAAGAACAAGATATTTTAGCTCTTACTAAAGAAATTAAAAAGAAATTTAATTTAGGACTTATAAGTAATCAAGAAGAATATTATCTTACAAATGCAAGACAAACACAATTATTAGAAAAAGCAGCTGTTTCTTTACAAAGTGCTATTGATGCTATGAAGATGTCTATTCCTGCTGATTTAATTGTAGAAGATTTATATGATAGTTGGTCTTGTTTAAAAGAAATATTAGGAGAACAAGCAAAAGAAGATTTATTAGATGAACTCTTTAAACGCTTTTGTATAGGTAAATAAGATGAATACGAATGAAATATTAGCACAAAGATTTTATAGATTCTTTAAGTATACAAGGAATATTGCTTTAATATCATTTATTGTTTTCCTTATATTAAATGCAATTAATACAGGAAATAGTATTTTATATTGGATTTGTTATGGATGTTTAATGATTTCTATTGTAGGAGCAATGCAATCAGTTTTGTTGTATGTTCTTTCAAAGTATTATAAAAAGAGGTAATTTGAATGGAAAAAGTATTTGAACAAATTGATAACTTATTTGTAAATGGGGTTATAAATGGGGTTATTTCTATTATTATTGCAGGAATTGTTTTAATTGCAATCAATAAATTATTAAATAAGTTTATTAAAAAGAAATGGCCTGATAATTATGTTTTACAAAAAAGAATTAAAAAGATTATTCTCATTACAATCTTTTTAGCAATTATATGTGGTGAAGTGAAGTTTTTAAAATCATTTGCGACTGCCCTACTTGCATCTGGAGGAATCGTTGCTGTTGTCATTGGGCTTGCCAGTCAAGAAGCAGCAGGTAATTTAATTAATGGGGCCATGATTATGGCTTATAAGCCATATAAGATTGGTGATTTTATTGTTGTTACAGGACATAATGTTAGAGGAACTGTTATTGATATTTCACTTAGACATAGTGTCATTGAAACATTAGAAAAGACACAAATGATTGTTCCTAATGATATTATGAATAAAGCAATTATTGAAAATATATCACAAATTGAACATGTTAAAGCAAATTATCTTTATATCGATATTTCTTATGAAAGTGATATAGATCAAGCAATCAAAGTGATTCAAGATCTTGTTGTAAAACATCCTTTATTCATTGATGGAAGAAAAGATAAAAAGGATCCATTAGTCCCTGTGATTGTTTCTGATTTAAAAGATAGCAGTATTCAATTAAGAGCAACAATTACAAGTGAAGATAATGTACAAGGTTTTCAAATGCTGGCAGATATTCGTAAAGATTTAGTCACTGAATTTAAAAAGGAAGGTATTGAAATACCTTACCCTCATATGCATATTGTTAAATAGTATACGCATATTTAATACAAAATAAAAAATAGAGAAAGTGTTGATTATATCAATGTTTTCTCTTTTTTTATGTTTTGTTCTTAAAATTTATACTTATCGAATTAACAGGATAAATATTGATATTGGACAAATCAGCCAATGATTTATAGATTAGAATAAGTTATAATTATTAGAGAAAATAATGTTCAGTTTTAAAATAGGATATTTAAGCAAGAAATGAATGATAAGTTATAAAGAAATAGTATACTTAAAATAGAATTGTTCTATGAATTAAAAAATAATATTGAAACAAAAGAAAGAGGGATATATATGTGTAAAGTGTTAATGTCAATAAAACCGAAATATGCAATGCAAATATTAAATGGTACAAAAACATTTGAATATAGAAAAAATAGATTTAGAAGACAAAATATAGATTCTATTGTCATTTATGCAACCTCTCCAGTAATGAAAGTAATAGGTGAAGTGCAACTTGTAGGTGTATTAGAAGATGAGCCAGAAATAATTTGGGAAAAGACATATCATAATGGTGGTATAAATAAAGAAGCATATGATGAATATTTTGCAGGAAAAGAGAAGGCTATTGCATATATTCTAGGAAAAGTAAAAAAATATGATAATGAAAAGCGACTTTCGGATTTTCATATAAATGTTCCACCACAATCATATTTTTATTTGGATTAATATTTAGCTATATTATCAAATAGTATCCACATATTTAATACAAAATAAAAAATAGAGAAAGTGTTGATTATATCAATATTTTCTCTATTTTTATATGTGGTTTATTGTAAAACAAAAGCACCTGATTAACAGGTGCATGAAACATCAGCGCTAGGCTATAATAATAATCATAGGAGTATGTCCTCTATATGAGATATTGTATAAGATATTTTATTCATGTCAATAAAAAAGAAATATGGATTAACCCCATACTTCTTCAGCTATTTCTTTAACAAGTTTTAATTTAGCCCATTGTTGTTCTTCTGTTAATTTATTACCAATTTCACATGAAGCAAAACCACATTGAGGACTTAAATATAAACGTTCTAATGGAATATATTTAGTTGCTTCATAGATTCTTCTTTTAACAAGTTCTTTATCTTCTAAATCAGGTTTCTTTGTTGTTATAAGACCTAAAACAACTTTCTTATCTCCTGATACTTTCTTTAATGGAGCAAAACCACCAGAACGATGGTCATCATATTCTAAGAAATAAGCATCTACATTTTCTTCACCAAATAGTAAATCAGCAACACCATCATAAGCTCCTGAACTAAAGTAAGTAGAATGATAATTTCCTCTACATACATGAGTATTAATTGTTAAATCTACAGGTGCACTTGCAACAACTTTATTATTTAAATCTAATAAAAGTTGTTTATATTTTTCTAATGCTTCCCCTTTTCTACCTGTTAAACTTACAGCAAGTTCATGATTGACCATACCACCCCATACACAATCATCAAATTGTAATTGACGGCATCCAGCGTGATAAATTTCTTGAACAAATTCATTGTATGCTTTAACAACATCGTCAGCAAAAGCTTCTTCACTACCATAGAAACCTAATGTTTTATCTAATAAATCAGCTCCTGTAAAGAAAGCATAGAATTGACCTGGTGATGGAATTGTTTGTTTAGCTGCAGTATTTTCATCTTCTAATGCTTTAACAAATTTAAAATGTTCTACAAAAGGATGATCTTTACAAGAAATCTTTCCTGTCATAAAAGTATCATCAATCATAGCTGCTTCTCCATCAAACGTTTGATTGCCATCTATAGTCTTTTTATGCTCAACCCCATTAAATCCCCACATAAAGTCTAAATGCCAAGTAGAACGTCTAAATTCACCATCTGTGATAGTATGATAACCTAACTCTTTAAGTTTATTTACAAGTTCTACAATACATTCATCTTCTACCTTTGTAAGTTCTTCTTTAGTTATATTATTTAATTCATAATTTTTTCTAGCTTCTTTTAATCTTTCAGGACGTAAAAAACTTCCTACAAATTCATATCTATTTAATTGACTCATATCATTCATTCCTTTCAAGCTATGATATTATTTTATCAATCAAATAACTATTTTAAAAATACAAATAAACATCAGTTAGATATAGTTTTAAACTATATCAACATTTGTGCATCTTGCACAAATGTATACAGTATTCTCATAACCTCAACACATATAATTTTTAAACTTTCTTACATATAATATAAGTAACAAAAGGGATATAAAATACTAAGGAGGAACAAAATCATGTGTGTAAATTACTATTCATATTTAACAACTAATCAAGCAGATTCTCAACCAGGTTGGGCTAAAAAGGACAGATTCGATTCAAGCAACACAACATTATCAAGAATTAAAAATCATGTTGTTAAAAACTATTTCTCTAAACTATTTAAATAATATATAATATTGAAAAACCTGCATGAAATGCGGGTTTTTTAGTCTTCATTTTTAATTTCTTCTAGTAAACTTTCCATGCGATAATCAAAACACTCTTTTAATTCACATTCCCATATTACAATTACTTTAATATCCATTTGTTCTAATTGTTTATAGTGTTTAATATCATTTTTCATATTTTTTTCAAATTTATTAATCCAATAATCTTGATTTGTTTTAGGAATATAAGCATATTTACAATTATAATGATGATGCCAAAAACAACCGTTAATAAAAATAGCAACATTATACTTTAATATGTATATGTCTGGGGTCCCAGGTAAAGTTTCTACATTTTTTTGATATCTATACCCTTTATGATAAAGATACTTTTTTACTTTAAGTTCGATAGAAGTATCTTTACTTTTAATTCTAGACATATTGTAAGATCGTTGTTTTGAAACCATGATATTATTCCTGGACTTTAATTATTTATTTTTTATAGCATAAATTTTATTTTTCAAATAATGATCAAAAGCGTCAGAGGCTTCTATAAATATAACTTCAATAGATGGTAAATCTAATTCATTCATCATTTCAAGAGAAACATTGAAATGATTTGATAAGTTCTTATTTTCAATTGGTAAAACAAAATAATTTTCAACTTTTGTTATATTATGCTTCTCAATAAATTTTTTATATGCTAAATGATATAAATATTGTTTAGTAATACTTTCTATACCTGGTTGATTAATTATTTTGTTATTTTTGATCAATAATTTGTAATATTTGGCATCATATATGTACATGATATTATCTTGAAAAGTTATTGTATCTGGTTTTAAAGTATCAGCTAAAAATGATGAAGTATTATTTAATTTCCAAATAGGTTTTTCAATTAAATCTATAAGTTTTTTTTCGTCATCTTTTGTGTAATTATTATTTTCAATATTTAGTTTGTATAAAGGAGAGTAAAGTTGATTATCAAATATTACAGCAATAACCTCTTCCCATACTAAATTAAAATTAGCCGTTCCATATGTACTAAAATAACTGATGTTATCAAAATTGCCTTTTTTTGAAATATATGCATACATCGCTTTTAATAAATATATTTTTCGCGTATTAAATTGTTTATCAAGTTCATTTTCAATGCGATATAAAATATAATCTATGTCACCAAAGTCATCTAAATTGTAATTAGATAGTTCAATTTCTTCTATATTGAAAAGATATAGAAGATCTGCGTTTTTTAATTCTTTAGAGCACATAGAAATTATCCAAGCATGTAATTGCCTAAAATAGTCAAGATTATTAGATATTCTTTTATTTGTATAATAATTTAAATAGTAAGGCTTATTTCCTTTTATGATTGAGAAACCATCATTTATTGTCCTATCCCAATTTATTTCACCATTACCATTTTCTTCAGTAATATTAATATCATTAGAATAAAGATCATTATCATAATAGTCATTTATAAAAAATAATAGAAGTGCCAAATAATTAAAGGAATTATTATCTTCGCTATTATTGAATATCTTGATAATTTGTTCTTTTGAATTGTATTTTTCTAAAACTGATAAAATTTGTTTTAACTCTTCAATTGGTTCATCAGTACTATCGATATATTTTGGATATATTTTTAAAACCATATTCTCTACTATTGTTATACCAACATATTTAAATATATAATAATAGTCATCGTTAAATTTTTGAGAAACAGATATTTCAATGTCTTCTTCTACAAGATCTGTTATATCTTTTTGCTTATTATTTTTCTTTACAGTACGAATTATAGAATATTCTTTTAAAATGTTAATATAATGAACAATTTTTTCTTCTGAACATTTAAATAAATTTTTCAAATCATCCTGAGAATACCTTTTTTGTTCTTTGATAAAAACAGATAACATTATAAATCATCTCCAGATGATTTAGCTTTAGCCTCAAATTCTTTTACTTTATTTGTGAAATCTTCACCAAAGATTTTTAATCCTTTTTCATCGTATTCTTTACATATTTCTGAATAAATACGAGGATTTTCAATTCCGCTAAAAATAAAATCTTTTTTTTGTTTTGCAGCATCTTCAAATAAATACATGATTATTTTATCTTTAAATAAGTCATTAAATTTTTCTTGTAATTTAGATTTATTATCAGAATATCTATCCATTAGATCATTAACATTTAAAAAGAAAGGACCTAATTGTTTATCTTCGTTAACTTTTATTTCTGTCAACTCGCAATTAATAGCTTTTCTAATACTATTCCAATGTATAGGTTCAGGATCATTGTTTATTATAATATCAAGAGTTGTTTGTTTATTTAATTCTTCTTCTTTTTTATTGATACCGCAATATTCAAAATTCCATCTACGTTTAAAAGCGGTATCCATAGGGAATACACCTTGATCTGCGCTATTCATAGTTGCCCAAATAAACATGTTATCTGGGATTCGTAATTCAGCACATTGATCCGCAGGAATTTTTAATTCTTCAGAAATGTATTTTTTCATATCTTCAGAAGTATGTATAGGATATTCACTAACTCCATTATTTCTATCCAATAATTGGAATATATCACCGAATACAGCAGCAGGATTTGCTCTATTAATTTCTTCAATGATTAATAAAAATGGTTCAGGTGTATCATTCATATTGCTTTCTAAAGCTTTTACTAAAATTCTTAAAAAAGGGCCAGGAACATATTTATAAGAAATTTCATCGTTATCATTATTCACAGGTTTATAAGTTCCAACAAAATTTGCATAGGAATAATCAGGATGAAAAGTAACTCGCTCATAGTTTTCATTTTTTTTGATTAAATCCTCTTTATCTTTATTAAGTGTATAGCTTTTACCAGTACCTGGTGCTCCAAAAATAATACGATTATAGTCATATTTCAAATCGGTATTTAAGGAAAAATTTCTATATTTAATTGCTGAAAATAATTTAGTTAACCAATTGATAAATGGTGTTCTATTATCTTTTTTCTTTTCTGGATTATAGAACCAGTTATTTGATATAGCGTATGTTTTTTTTAGATAATTTCTAGTGTTTTTATAATATCTTGAGTTTCCAGAATCTTTTAATTGATTTTCAATATTTTGATTAGTATCGATTTCTTTAAGTATTGAATATTTACCGAAGTTACTAAATTGTTTATTGCAAAAATCAGAGTTTGTTAGTAATAATATAACATGTTTATCTATTAGATTATGTGCTTCTAAAAAATCAAAACATTTATTTGCAAATGTGTTATTATCATATTTTAATAAATATGATAAATCAATATTTCTACTAATATCATTTATTCTTTTTAATGAGCTATAAATTTCTATAAAATTTTGATATTCTATCTGTTGGATAATATCATTTTCTATTTTGCACGCAATATATTTGGAAATATCTAATGGATTAGAATAGTCACATAATTTTTTTAAAATTATTTCATTACCTATATTTATAATTTTTAAAATCATTTGAGTTATATATATATCTTTTTTTTACAAATAAAAAGTATATCGTTTTCTTCAAATTTCTTAGTAAAATTTAAATTTTTATTATTAATAAATTTATATGTAAATGATTCACCTGAATTAATAATCTCAAATTCTGAAAATAAATTGTTTGTATAAAAAATATAATAATTATTCATGTATATTAACCTCCGTATCTATAATATGTTTTTCAAAAACAAATGGATGTAAAATAATTAATTTATTATTAAAAATTGTTATGCCACCAATTTCTTTATCATTAAATTCATCTACAACATTGATATTGTTAATCATTATTTCATAAAAATCCGTTTTTGTTGGTGAGTCTGTTCTCTTTTTTTCAGAAGCAACATGTTCAATTTTTATTAAATGATTATAAGCATCTGTTTGATTATGATAGTTATTTATTAGTTCTGGGTTAAAAATTTCTAGTCTGTTTTTTACTTTTTGGAAAAAAAGGATATTTTCTTCTTTACGGTGAGAAATATATAATTTGTTTTCACCATTGTTAATAATTTTTTCGAGTAAAATAGAATCCCCTGGGTTTAATTTATTTTCTCTATAATAATTTCCTAACCCTAAAATGCGTAATTCTTTTCTTTTAGCAGTAGCACGTAACCTTAGATTTATTTCATTATTATTATTATTTTTGCAAATAAATTTGTAATTTATTTTTTCATTTTCAAAGATATCATTAATCTCGGCTTTTTTTGGAATTAAGATATAGGTTTCATGTGTTGTTCCTTTGCCTAATTCAGTATTATTTAGAGTTTTAATAAATTGAATAATTTTCATATATATTTTCCTTTATAAATATTTTTTTATAACTGAGGAAATTCCTCGTGACATAAGAGGTGGGACAGCGTTCCCAATTTGCATATATGTTTTTAAGTATGCTCCTAAGAAAAAATAATCATCAGGAAATGATTGAATTCTAGCCGCTTCACGAGGAGTTATGCTACGAATTTGATATGGATGTATATGAGAATGACAATCCATTCTTAAGTGAGCAGTAATAGTTCTACAAGGTTTATCAGGAATCAATTTAAAATACTTGTCTTTAAAAATATGATTTCGATGAGAATAAGGCATAATATCACTGATTTTTTCATTTGTTGCGTCGTCTCCTGGATCTAGACGTCTATATATTTCGTAATTTAAATTGGAAACATATCTGGCTTTATGATTGAAAATAAATGGAATGCTTCGATTCATATTAATTAAAGATAAATAGTCATTGTTATTTCCAAACTCATTAATATCAATTTTTTTTCCTGATATATCTGAATCTATTTCATTTTTATTTTTTTCTCTTTGGGCTTCAAGTGGTTTTATAAACTCAAGAGCATCAGATAAATTAAAGCCATCTATTTTTTTACAATTTAATTCAATTTCTTCAAATAATGATTTTGGAGAAATATTTTTCTTATCAACAACGTCGTTTCGTATAGCTATATAAATAAGTCTTTCCCTGCTTTGAGCCACTCCAAAATCTTTTGAGTTTAATAATTTATACGATACAGTGTAATGATAATCAATATTATTTTTTGAAGATTTTACTTTTTTAAAATCTTCTATCACTTGGTCGGCTACTTTTAACATTCCTCTTACGTTTTCCATTACAACAAATTTTGGAGCGATTTTTTCAACAGCTTTTAAAAAATATTTGTATAACTGATTTCTCGGGTCATCAATTATTCTTTGTTGATTTGCAGAGCTGAAGCCTTGACAAGGAGGACCACCAATAATAACATCTATATCTTTAGAAACAAATTGATCAATATTATCAACAATTTTTTTTAAATCACCAAGTATTATTTTTTTTGATGGTGTATCCGGATGATTATATTTATAAGTATTTATACATACTTCTTCTATATCATTTGCTAATTCAATTTTAAAATTATTTTGAATGAATCCTAGACTTAATCCACCTGCACCACAGAATAAATCGATAAGAGTTGGTTCGTTTGCCAGCTCTTTTTTTTGTTGTAATTTTAGTCTTTCGGTATTTGATAATTTATATAAAATATTTTTTAAATCATTTTTATTTTCTTTGTAAAAACATACAGACTCAATAAATTCTTGAAATGTTTTATTTCCTAAAAAATCTTTTAGATCAGTAATATCTTTTTTTTGTTCAATAACACCAATATTTATTAATTCATCAGTGCAATCGAATATTTTAATACTGTCATTTAGGTTATACTTTTTTCTATATTTATTAACAAAATCAATATATATATTAATTAGTTCTTTAAAAAATTGTTTATCTTTTTTTTCATTTATATTTGTAATAGGTGTGAAAATCATAAACTACCTCGTTTAACTAGTAAATTTAAATTTTGTTTTATAGATAATGCGATTGCCTTTGATAGGAGAGGTGGTACAGCATTTCCAATTTGTTTGTATTGTTCTGTTCTTGGCCCACAAAAAACAAAGTTATCTGGAAAGGATTGTAGTCTTGCTGCTTCTCTAACTGTTAATGTCCTTCCTTGTGTATAGTCTGGATGTATAAATTGATTTCCATCTTTATATAAGTGAGCTATAATAGTTTTTGCAGGTTGATCCCACCATTGAACAACATAACTATTGTTAAAAACACGTGCTTTTTTATGTTTTAAATCTGGTCTATGTTCTAATAGTTCTTTAAATGTCCATTTATTTTTTGCCATTTCTGTATATCTTTTAATGTCTAGATCATTATGTCTTCTTGCAACATGATCCATTAAAATATTTGATGTATTATAACTAATTTGTGCAAGAAATTCATTATTAGTATTTGAAGTAAAATTTATAATACTTTTTCCCTCACCAGGTCTTAATTTTGGAAGTTCATAAATAGCATCTCTAACAGTTACGTATTTTTTTAATTCTTCCTTTTCAATATTATTTGCATCAGGTGCATAATGTGTTGATATAATATCTTTATATAGCTGTTCAGGAGAAATGCATAGATCTTTTCTAGTTCCAAGTATTATAACTCTTTTTCTGATTTGAGGGACTCCGTAATTTACGGCATTTAACACCATATCATTGGGATTTGAAAGAATATTATAATTTTTTGATAATTCTTTCATTACAAGATCTATAATTTTTTTATCTTTGATTTTTGCGGTTAAAATTCCTAGAACATTTTCGAAGACAAAAACTTTTGGCTTATAATAATTCAAAATTTTAACATAATTTTCGAATAAAAAATTTCTTGGATCATCTTGCATGCTATTTTTATCTTTTGCTCTTCCTAGAGTAGAATAAGCTTGACAAGGAGGGCCCCCTATAATAACATCAATCTCTTCATTGTTAGATATTTTATCTATTAGAGTAATTATATTTTTATTAGTTATATCTTCGTTTATTACGGCATCTTCAGCATTTTTATAATTGTAGAATTTCATCCTTTCAATTAGTGTTTTGCAACAAATTGAATTGATTTCAATATGAGCAACGGCTTTAAAATTTTCTTGATAAAATCCCTCACTCAATCCACCACATCCAGCAAATAAATCAATAAAAGTAAATCTTTTCATACTATCTTCCTTTAAATAAAATTAAAACATAATAATGAGTATTATATCATAAATTTATGAGAGTGGAATTATTTTTTTTAAAATTATAAAATATATGATAGGTAATAAAGTATGAATTATTTTTTATTATATATTTTATATCATATAATAAATATTTATATGTTTTTTGGGAATAAAAATGGAGGTAATTGATTTTCTAACTATTAACTAAGTAAAAGTCAAATAAATCTTTTACATACCCTTTAATACCACCATCATACGTCATAGGTTCATAGA
>ERZ834694.1493-NODE-1493-length-20583-cov-2.513396_pt1 | contig 20583 bp, 20 predicted proteins | sample MGYA00519691_ERZ834694 | MGnify/ENA primary metagenome ERZ834694 (study PRJEB31850, sample SAMEA3708758) | human gut metagenome | biome: human gut; feature: human-associated habitat; material: faeces | place: China | collected 2014 ... | reverse complement strand
GCGGAGCCGATTGAATTTTTCAGGGATAATCATATTCTTCACATCCATAAATTAATCGGTTTCCCCGCCTCTCCTTAGTTCCCTCTCCCTAGCTTCTTCCCATCTCTCATGCGTTTGAACACGGCTAAGTGCGACAGAGTTATCATCATTTGCGAATGCAAGCTTTTCCCAACTGTCGTACCCTTGCCTAATGGCAGAACTTAGGGCTTCGATAGTTCTAAGATCCAATAGTTCCTGAGATTCAGAAGGCAGACAATTTTTGACAAGCTGAGATACAACCCCAAAAATAAATGTAAGACTACGAGGAATAATGCTGTTAGTTAATTTTCGTGCTCGATCACAAGATCCCAAATTCTTCGTAGTAATTTCAGCAGCTGACAAAATCAGCTTCTCAATAGCACAAAGTGGGAGCCCTGACGTCCAGCCCAGAACGCCTGGCAAAATTATCTTTAAAGCGGCAGGGTTAACACGGGCATCTTTTTCTTGGCCCGAAATAGTCATGATATCTCTGCTGGCTTCGGCCAGAAGATAAGCTCTCGCTTCATCATCAGCCATAAGCCACTCAAATAGCCATTGAATCCATTCATGGACTGAAGAAGGAGGGTTATCGAGTACTTCAATCAGCTTCATCTGAAGGCGTGTAAGCAATTGTGCTGAAATTCCACTTTGAGAGGCCAAGGTTAATAACCTATAATCAAAAATAAGCTCCTGATGCTCTTCAACAGCCGCTGTTAGCAAATCCACTTTTTTGTCAAAATCTTGCTGTAAACCTCGTGCTGCTGCACAATAATCTGCAAAAGATTTTTTTATGTTGAAGAGCGGTTGACCTGACTCAAAAATCCAATCCGACATGCGGTTAATTGTGTAGATAACATCAGCATTATTCCAATGGGCCTGTGAGATTTTGTCTAATATAATTTCTAGGGGGTCTGAAATATTTAGGCATCTGTCGTCATTCGGGAGGATCGACTCCAATTTTTTGATTAAATCGACGGAAGGTTTTTCTTTATCATCTTTGAAACTCAAAAGAGGTTCAGGGATGAGTAACACCAAGCCATTTGCCAAGTGCCCAGCTCTCCCTGCTCTGGCAGCTGCATTTAAAATTTCATGAGCCGCGAGCTTTTCTCTTTCCCCAGTTTTAACGTTTGCCCGTACATCTCCTGCCAGAATAGCCAAATGTGCAGGGAGGTTTAACCCTTGAGCAAGGGTAGGGGTTGCCACGATAACATCCGCTCCATCTGTACGCCTAAACATAGACTCAGCTAATTGCCTTTCTTGGCGTAGCATGGCTGAGTTATGAGGTACGGAGGCATTTCCTGGAGACAAAAAAGAATACTCGGGACCGCCAAGTTCAGCTTGAACTGCTTCCCAAAGGCGTAGCTCTGCATCAGTCAATGTAATTTTTCTGTTCACCAATTTGGATATATTATCGGCAGTTGATACCGCGTGTGATTTTGCATTTACAAATACGATTGTCTTCAGTCCATGTAGAGCGGCAGAAGCCGCTATCTTAGACGCAACTTGATTTGCATTTGGCGTTAATTTAATTCCCCATTTGCTAAGTTTTCCGCTCAGAGGGACAGGTTCATCGAGTATATCAGTGTATGAAACATGAACCTTATTATCTCCTAGCCAATTATGCTGAAGTCCCCAAAGAGCGACAGGGTGGGCCTTTAAAAGTTTATTGGCCTTCGTGCATAACCCCTTATGCCTCTTTGAAGCTACGCGATTTGCCTGAGCTTGAGCGCTATTTGCAAATTCTTTACACTCATTCAGTTCTTTTTGTTCGTAGACAACCACACCCCTTGCTTGCCTACTCGGCTTCCAAAGCAGGTCAATGTAGCATGTATCTCTGCTAGTGATAGATTCAATCCATTTGGAAAACAGTTCCCCATTTTTAAGCATGGCGGATAAGAATAGCATATCTGCCTCAGGAACGGCGCTATTAAAGGCTAAAATACAAAGCATCCCATCAATGGAACGCCTCAGGTTGTGTTTATCAGGGCTTAACAAGTGGCACTCGTCAAATACAAGCAAGCCGACATCGGTAAATATTTCAGGGGCAAATGAAATCATTGATAAACACCTTTCAGGTGTCATCACCTCGATATCTTGTAGCGGACTATCCATGATAAATAAATTGTCATAGGCGCTCGTTACAACTGTACTGCAAAGTTCTTTTGGAAACATTGCTTGTAGGTCCACGGTCATCTGCTCAACCAGTGCGTGGGTTGGGGCTAAAAAAAGAACCTTTTTTTTCCTTGCAAGGGTGCTGGCGATTTTCAGTGCGGACAAGGTAGTTTTCCCCGCACCAGTCGGCAAAACCAGTACAGCCGAAATGCCGGGGTGATAAAAAGCTTGCTTAACGGCGTCCTTGTGGTTCGGCCATAAGTAAGGAAAATGATTGGCTCGATGGTCAAGCCAACTCGACCAAAATTCTTTGTCGGCATCTTCGGGTGGCGGGATATCAGCTAGCGCCGCCTGGACGAGAGTGCCGGAAATAGAAAGCAACAATTTTGCAATATGGCGAGGGCCAGGGAAACTACTTAATACAGAATTTGAAAGAAATTCCAAACCTGTCTCTGGCCTAAACAATGACAGGTTTATAACTTTTTCAAATGCTTCCTGGGCAGACCCAAAGTCCTGAGTAAGTTTTTGTGGTAGGCGTTTATTTAAAACTTTACCAGCCAAAATCTCAATGCCACTAATTAATGTCTCAAATAGTGCTTTTAATGCATGTGTATGAAGAGAAATTGTTCTACTTCTTTCTATGCGCCAACGTTCGCCGCGCTTAAGAATAGAGTTTAGCTTTCCTGTGCATAAATCTTTTATATGTTCAGTTAGTATTCGTGCTTCATAAATATTATCATCGACAGTGTTTATCGATTGAGCAGATTCATGAGCATCCGCATACTGTTCTGCAATCATAAAAAGGAGAGCTGAAGAAATAGATGGAGCAATACCAAATTGAGTTATTCCTATGTTTATAGAAAAGAAACTATCTTCAACACTTTTAATACGCCTTGAAAGTATCTGATGTGCAGTTGCAGCAACAAAAGCAGAAGATTTTTGGATTTGCGGATTTGTATTTAAAGAGGCGATGAGTTCATACGCATCAGCAATCTTATCGAGCGTCCACCGAACAGGAGATTCTTCATCAACTTCGTGGTAACCTCTGAGCCGCGCCATAGATAATTCTGCATACTGGCGAGTGAAGAATAATGGGAAGTTATTAGAATCAAGCCCTGACAAAGCGGGGGCAGAACTAAGGAGTTTGGATGTTTCGCTATCAAACATTATTCCCTTTTGCCTCCCAGTTATCAATGACTGCGATGACTCTTTGGCTTAAGTCTTCAAAATATGGCCTTAAGGAGCCATTAACTACAAAGACAGCGGCCAAGCGTTGCTTTTGGCTAATTCCGCTTAGTAACTCAAAATCTTTAAAAATGCTTTTCCGTTTATCATGAGAGTCATCCGTCGCTTCAATCGTCAATGCCGCTCTATATCGACGTGAACCAAGATCAAGAACTGCTTCAGCTGCGGCGACGGCCTGGGAGCTATCTCCAACTATTTTGTCTAGCAATTCGGCAGCGCTCGCTACGAGCTCAGGTGCTCTTTCCCCTTTATGATGCGAGTCAAAAGTTTTTAAAATTTGAGCCTGAAAAATCTTTCTTGGAGTTTGGGAGCATTTATCTTCGCGTATAGTGGCTCGCTCTATTAGAGGCTGGATATTGTCCAATTCCAGAATGAGGCCATCAATGCCTTGGGTGGTTGACGATAAATGAGGTGGAGTCAAAAGAGCATTTTTGTTTGTTGTCTTTAAAGCTGCAATCCATGAAATGGATTCAAAAAGAAGGCCGTCTCGCTGCTCAATGGCTTTCTGATTTTTCCCAGCACTAGATATCCGTTTTCGAGCAGCCTTGAAAACATTTATGTTTTTGAATAAGGGCTAAGGTCTCGGCAAGACGTTCCTCTCCATTTACGCACCAGCGTTCACCTTCGCAATATTGATCGACAGGTACTGCATCCGTATTTATTGGCAAAACAAGCTCCTTATCAAAAACTATAGGAATCTGTTTTTGGGTTAATGGCGTTCTTATTGTTTAATTCATATTTAGCTCATCATTCTAAATGCATACTTAAATTTCCCTTTAAGTAATTTGCTATGTCTGGCCTAAAAGTTGATATGTAATTGTTAAATATTTCTTGAATAAATGGGGCAACCCAATACTGTGAGTCTTCAGGTGGATTGTCGCCACATTCCAAGTAGTCAACATAATCACTTGAAGCCATATAGTGTTCTCGTACAAAAAATATGTAAGATGTATGAAGGATAAAAAGATCTCGTAGATCAACCAGCAATCTATCAAGATATAAGATGCGATTTTTTAAATAAATCTCATTATCGTTGAGGAGCATATTTTTGAAAAAATTGTAATGAGTATTATCGTTGCATCTATTCCTAATTTTTTTGTATCTATCATCTGTTTCATATATCAATCCATTTAACTCAGATAAATCATCATGGCTTCTAATGTATTGAGACATTATTCGAAATTCTGGTAAACTTGCCTTTCCATGAAGCCAATCATTTATCTTTTCGACAACAAAGTTATTGATGCTAAAATTATCTTTTAAAAACAAACATGAATAAATATTAATAATTATTGAATCATGATACTTTCTAAGAAGAGCCCAAGAATCATTTATTCGGCCATTTTTCAAAATCATATCTATTGAACTAAGTGTTCCTTTTATAGAAGAGAATATATATGAATCTATGTTTACAATCGAAGTAGTTCCCTGTGTCACGAAAGAAAATGTGCTGAATGCCCACGAATTATAGAAATCAATGTATCTCCCAAGATCTTGGAATATTTTATGCCCCTGATATTCTGATTCAGCTACTTGCGCTTTCAAGTTTTTTCTCTTTTCTGGCTTGATAATATATTTGCTCATGGCCGGTCTCATATTCAGGGGCATTTGGGTGAATCACAGCTATGACTTCTCGTTAATAGTCTTATAAATTGTTTGTCTGCTGACTCTATATTTTCGTGCAATATTAGCTACCTTTGCACCAGCGGCTAGCTTGCTCCGAATTTCAATTACTTGTTCTTCTGAAAGAGAAGGTTTTCTACCGACATTCTTATATTTTCCTTCTCGTTTAGCAACTACGATCCCTTCCCGCTGGCGTTCCAGGATCAAAGCTCTTTCAAATTGGGCCACAGCAGCAATGATGTGTAGTTGAAGTTCTTGGAAGGCATCACTTTTCCCCGCCACGCCGTTGCCGACGAATTCGAGTTTTTCCTTGTGGAATGTCACCGTGACTCCTTTTTCTTTCAAAGTGGTAACGATGGAAAGCAGGTCTTGAAGGTTGCGAGCGAGCCTGTCGATGGAGTGAACGTGGAGCACGTCGCCGTCACGAACATAGTCCAGGCAGGTTTGCAGCGCCGGTCTGGAAGCGTCCTTGCCGGAAGCATGCTCTTCAAAGACTTTATCTAGGTGAATGCCGCCAAGCTGGCGAGCGGTATTCTGGTCGTGTGTCGAGACACGGACATAGCCAATATCTTTCCCAGGCATGGTGGCCTCCTTTGGGTTTCTGTCAAAAAAATCTCTTTGGGTATTTATGGAAACTGTCCAAGAATCAGACTTTGGGCTTTTGTTTGGCGTTTTTTGCTTCGAGTCTGACCGTTCAGAAAAGGTAGACTTTTCTGGAACACATCCCGAAGCTGTTCAGGCCACTCCGGGATGTGCGTTTTTATGCCGATTGTTCAGGGAAGGCGGTATCGTCCTGTGACTCTATAGCCTCCTGTCCGCCTTCGTCCTCGTGAGAGCTATCGCCATCTGATTCACCATCCAACATCACCGACGCGATGCCCGCGCCAACAGCCGTCACAACGCCGCCGAGTACAAACCACAATAACCTGCTCATATCTTGTCTCCTTTTGGGTTGGGGAATTTATCCCTGGATTTCGCTGCCGCAGTTGGTGCAGCGGTATTTCATGCGAATCTTGGTATCGACCCGCTCGCCTATGGTGTTGCCGGTTGCGCTTCCGGCCAGAAAGCCGAGCAAGGTGCCGGTGAGGGCTCCAATGCCTGCACCGGCTGCTGTGCCGAGTATGGGGATGAAGGAGCCGATGGCGGCTCCCGCCGTCGCGCCGGAACTGAGTCCGGCGTAGGCGCTGCCTGCTCCGACTGCTCCCCCGACGATGGTTGCCGTTTTTTCCGCGATCCTGTCCCTGACCACAAATTTACTTGTGTTGCAGCGTGGGCAGGCTGGTACGAGTTCTTTCACGAACACCTCCTTGATGGTTAAAAGAACAGCGCCAGGCTGAAGGGCCTGACGCTGCGAGTTCAGTTTGTTGATAAGAATCAGGCTGCCGAATGTCCGGCGATGAGAGCGCGTTGCAGCATCCCGAACATGGAAGGAGCGAGTTCCGCGATGCTATTGATAACGCTGCTGGTATCGGGAAGAAGGGAGAGGATGGATGCGTTTGCGATGCCTATTCCGTACACTTCCAGGCCGAGCTTTCTGGCCTCAGTGATGGCGGTCTGAGCGAGTTGGGGGTTATCCGGTTGACCATCGGTAATGATGAGGATCATCTTGCGCGATTCCGGCATGGGGTGAAGTTGTTGCATGGTCCACCATAAGGCGGAATCCAGTGGGGTATTACCGGCTCCCGACATGGCGAACCGGGTATGCATCTTTTCGTGATGCCGGAGGATTGGCGTCACCGTTTGCCAGTGTGCTTGCTGAGAGCCTTCGTACACGCCGCATTCTCCGGGAAAGGTGGTGACGCCGACGCTGATCCCCTTGATGCCATGCAGGGCCGACGCTACGGCAAAGCACGCTTGGCTTGCGAGCTGCATTTCCTTGCAATTCATGGAACCCGAACTGTCGATCAGGATATGAACGGCGGTGTTCACACCCACTCGCTCACCCTTGCGCAAGAAGACCTTGGCGTTTCCTGTCGCTAGGCTGTGCAGTTTGCGGATGTTGAGCGCACCCGCATACCCGCTGTGATTCCTGGTAGAACGGGTACTTTGCATTAACGCCTGAAGCCTGGTCCGCAGGGCCGTGGTGCTCTGGCGGGAGTTGTCCAAATCATCTTGCGCCAGTTGTCCGGTAGGCTTGCGGGTCACTACCGCTACCTGAATGTGCTCTCCTTGCTGGCCGCAAGCGTCGGTAATGGCCTCCTTGAGCTTGTCCCCGATGTCGCCGGGGAACATGCCGCCGTCAGCACCTGCGGAAAGGATCTTTTGCAGGCTTTGCAGAGCTTGCGCCGGGTCCGTCTGAGTGTCCGTCTGGCCGGACGGGTCTGATGGTGCTTCTGATGAGGCGTTGTAAGCTCCCTGTCTCGCTTGACTTTGCTGCTGGTTCTGTTGCTGTTCCATGAACCGCGCATACTTTCTGATGATTTTCGCGATTTCACAGGCGAAACCGAAAGCTTCCAGTGTGCTGGCGCAGTTTTGTGGAATCAGCCGGAGGTGTGGCTCTATCTCATGAGTCAGGCCGGGATAGTGGATTTCCGCCGATGCTCGCAGGTAATCACGCTCCTCGTTCAGTTCCGCGACATCCCAGGAGCGCACGGTAATGAGCAGCCATTCCAGGATGAGCATGGCCGGATCAGGTGTGTGTTCCTTACACTTGCGTTTCTTGGATTTCGGGAGGAAGAAGTGCTTGATGAGCCATTGGAAGTTCTCGCGGCAGCCTGGATAAATTGCGGAGAGAACATTTTCAACCCTCCAATCCTCAAGGATATTCCATAGATGCTTCTCCAGCGGAGTCATATTGGCCGCTTTCAGGGCTTCAAAATCGGTATCGCGGATGTGGGCCGATTCGTGATCAACCAGGCCGCGCACCAGACAGAGCAAAGTTTCTCCGCAATCCAGAGGCAGGCTCGGCAACTGAATGACATTGCCGTTGGTGAAAGCCTGATCGCCGCCGATGCGTACCTGCACTCCGTACTTGCGGCCCAAGACGGACGCAAGCAGAGGCAAAGATTTGATAATGTGTTTGTGATTCATAGATTTCTCCAAAAAGAAAAGCCCCCTGAGCATTGCGGCTCAAAGGGCTGTGGGAGTTATGAGTGGTGTCTTTTACCACAAGCCGTGACTCTCAATAACCGGCTGCGGCGCGGTATGACCGAACACGAGTTCCATTTCGCCATCCTCTCCTGACGCGGCCTTGGCTTCCGCTTCCGCCTGTACCGCGTATTCCGCCATAAACAGGGACTCAAGAATCTTGTGCGGGTTCTTCCTCCCCTCCAGAATCATCTGGCCGTGTTCCATGAGCGTTTGCGGATGCTGAAGTAGAGATACTAACCCTTGCAACATGATGAGCATACTTCCTTTAATTACTCCGCGCTTGGGAATGCTGCGAAAAGCCGTATCCAGCAGTTCCGCCACCGGCGCTACACGCGGCTCCACAAAAGTCAGACCCATCAGCTTGTCATAAATGGATTTCAAGGGAGACAACGCCTTCCTGGTGATCTCCGTCTTTCCGGCATAACAGCGCTGCCAGGCTTCACCCGCTGCCTTGGCGATTTCGTCAAAGAGCGTGTTTCCAAGCCGGTCGATGTCATCCGTGAGGTTATCCAGGGATTGCGCCGGAGCCACTTTTCCCGGCTGCGCCACTTGGAACACCTGCCAACGGAAATCTATGCGTGAACGCACATACTCTTCACTGACCGTGGAACCGGCGATGATACTGGCCCACTGCGGATGTTTGGCGATCCAATCCCGCACGGACTGGTCATAGCGCTGTAAAAAGGACTCCTTGGCCGCGCTGAATTCGTCGCGGATGACGGCCAGCTCGGTCATGATGCCATTGATGCGGGCTTCCGGCACAGCCCATCCGCTGAGGAAGCGGATGCCGTTACGTTCCAGCAGATGGACGGCTCTGGCCTTCAACGTGCCGAAACTGCGAAGGTCGTCGGGGTTGCAGATGCGCTTGCTACCGAGCGAGGCCAAATCTTCTGGTGGAAGCTCTGCTCCCCCAAGGTCGAGTGGAACCAATTTTTTTCTGGCGGTCCAGATGTGAATATCGAGATTGACCACTACCAGGTGGTCAAGAACGGTGATGTTTGTCGTCATATCTTTTCTCCTCACGGCAGTCTGGTCTCTTGCAAATTAAGATTATAGCTGCTGTTCATTTTGCTCATGAACCGGCGCTTGAGTTCCTGGAGGGGGTTCTTGTTCTTGCAGCGGTCCAGAGGAAAATGCTTCAGGGTGCCTTGCGTCCCCGTCTTGCCCCACCTGACCGACAGGCCGTTTTCAATTGCCACGCCGAGCCAGAACTTGCCGCCTGACACGGAATGGCTTTCCAGGACGATACGAGGGTATTCGGGAAGGGTGGGCAGGAAGTCAGGGTCGTTTTGGACGGAGGGGATAAGCTGATCCAGACGTTGAAGAACAGGGGGAGCGGCAAGCTGATTGGCCGGATACCAGCCGTGAGAGGCAGCTTCATCCTGTGCGGCAGGGCTGCCTCCACTCACTCCCCCGATTGTACTCCTGCCGGAGTCCCGCTTCGAGGAAAGATGCGTTGAATGAGTTCATGCAGCATTGCACGGCTCTCCCGGCTGGCCCTGAATCCCAAGGCCCTGTCGAGCGCGTAGGCCACCGGCTGGATGCCTTGGTTCGCCAAGGGCTGATAGCGGATGGTCAAATCAGCCCACCGAAGCAGGGAGCGGGTACTGAAGGTGATTTCAATACTGCCGCTGTTGTAGCTGTTGCCGGACTCACCCATGAACATCCGCCGCACTTCGTTGGCATACTCCACCATCTTTTTCCGAAGCGTATCCGGCAGTTGCGGAGCGGTCTTTTCCAAAAGCTGTTCTTCGGCTTCAGGCTTGGGGTAGGTCACTTCGCAGAGCACAAATCTGTCCATCAGCGCCAGATTTTGGCGCAACACTCCTTGATACAGGCCGGTTTCATCGCTGCCGCCGTTGCTGTTGGCCGTGGCCGCAAACCGGAACATGGGGTGAGGGGTAATAAGCTCGCCGCCGTTTTCCGGGATGCACAAGGGCTGTCCGTCAAGGATGCCGTTCAACCCTGCGGCTGTGGATGGTTCGAGCAAATCAAGCTCGTTTACCAAGGCGAGCCCACCGTACTTCATCGCCAGGGCCAGAGGGCCATACTCGAATTCCATGCTCCCTTGACGTACAACGTGATGGCCGATGAGTTCAGGGAACTCCAACCGGCTGTGGCCGGTGACTTCGAAAACAGGAAAATTCAATTTTGCCGCCAGTTGTTTCAGGCAACTGGTCTTTCCCGCACCACTCGGTCCGTATACATAGAGCGGATCGCTGGCGTCTATAAACCAGACGACCATATCGCGACTCTGTTCGTGAAAGATGTAATTGGGGTCAACAGCGGGAGTGAACAGCGACGGCGCTGCGTAGCCTTTGACCATTCTCCCGGAAGGCGTTCCGCTGAACACGGTTCCGGCGTCGAAGTCCGTGACCTGCAACGATTGTAAGATAGTGATTGTACTTTCCATATTTCCTCCAAAAAGAAAGCAGCACACCCGGAAGGATGTGCTGCCATATGAAATTTTTTGTTATTACAGCTAACTGTCGATGCCTATTTGCTCAATAAACTCGGCAAGTTAGACGATATGTAATTCTGGGAAAGTATCGCGCAATTCCAACAGATGCTTATCACCTGAGACCAGAAAGGTTGCGCCTGTGGCTTGAGCCAAACGGATGAAAACAGCATCGTCCTCATCCCGTAAGGACTCAATGGCATCGTGGCTGGCATTCATTTCCACAGTTTCAGTCCACGGGAGTATATCCGCGAGCAGACTTTCAATGTCTTCCTGGTCAAGTTTGAATTTTTGGTATCCAAGCACACGGATTAACTCGGTTATGCTCTCCCGGCAGACCAAAGGGATAATATCTCCGCGTTGCCATGCAGCGCGTAGCTGCCCGGCTTTTCCGTGTGAAAAGATGAGAGCGGACACCAGACAGTTGGTGTCCAGCACAACCCGAACAGGCGTCATGCTCCTGCCCCCCTGCTCCAGGTTACGGCATCCTCCACGTCCTGTTCCGTGATGCCGAGTTCCGCCAGTTTTCTCCTCACGGAGTCAGCGGGTTGGACCTGCATGGGGGTGAGGATGATGCGTCCGTTCTCAAGCGAGACATCGACATATTCCGGTTTGCCGATTTGCTGCATAACAGCTTTGGGGAGTGTAAGCTGGTTCTTGGTCGTGATTTTAGCGAGCATATGCTTCTCCTTTCTGGAAGAAAACAAGGATTCCTTGTTTTAAGATTATCTTGTTTTCTTGAATTGTCAAGATTCACACGGGGTGTCAATCGAAGGTAATCTTGTCACTCACATAATCACAAATTGACGCCGCCGAAGATGAAGTTTTCCAATTTACACGGCCATCCTGGTTCGCCGTCGAATTCGTCCGTGGTGTGCAGGCTGCGCAAAAGAGCAATCTGCTCCTCGCGGGACAGGCTTTCAAAGCCTTCGTCCGGGTCAAGTTCGATGGTCTTGTAAAATCGTCCATTGTCCCCCTTGAAAACACAGCGGCACCATCCGTCTATCCCGGTAAAATAAATCGTTATTTTCTCCGGCAAGGTATTCATGTTCTTCCCGTTGGTTTCAGCGAAACCTCCCAGGTAGACAGGTTCCTTGCCGTGCTTGATGAAATCAGGGTTGATACCTTTGGCCTTGGCCGCTTCGAGCACAGGACCAGTGACAATCTTGCCGCGCCGGATGCAATCGGAAAATGTGCTCATCCTGACCTCAAGCATGTCTGACACTTGAGTGAAAAAGGTTCGGTAATATTCGCCTGTCTGTTCTAGGCCGAGAGCGTATAATAGCCGGTCACACGGGGTTTTGGAAATTCTATTGCTCATGGTGGACTCCTTTGGGAATAAAATTTAGGTGCGAAAATGGAAAACCCACCAACGCATTGCTGCGCCAGTGGGTTTTATTGAAGGGCATTCTCTTCAAGGTGGTAATATATTCCTGAAACCGGTTTATCTCCTGCTGTCCGAACGGGGCTTACTTCACTTCCACAACATCTTCCCCTTGAAGCCGGTAACTGGTGGTGCCGCTGCCGTTCATATTTGGAAAGACTACTACCACATTCTCAGGCGAAACACGGAGTTCCGGCAGGTCGCTGCATGTCCCGAAACCGTCCGTGATGGAAACCTGCCCATCGGACTCGGCAAAGATGAAACGGTACTGCGCGGGGCAGGCAGTCCCGCCTGAGAGTGTTTCCAGGAAGAAGACCACAGTATCGCCGCCATCGCTCTTAAACTGCTCTTTGATGTTCAGAGCGCGATCTCCATCTGCATTGTCGTAGGCCAACCCGCCGTTGACGAAGACTTGCTCCTCATAGGGTTCGCCGCTGATGGTCACTTCGTGGTCGCCAACAACCATATGCTTGGCGGCGTTGTCGGCTGGTACAGTAGCGCTACTGCTATCAACTTTGTTGATGCAGGCATTGATGAACGCTTCCTGTGGGTTCAAGAATTCCATTAACTCCACACGTTGGCCGTCCTTCCAGAGCAAATCGTACTCGCTTTCGCTCCAGCGTAACGCGAAGTTGAAGCCATCGGCTTTCCATCCCACAGAATAGAAGCCGGACGGCTCTCTCTGGATATTGTTCAGCATGTAAAGTTTGCTGCCGGTGCCTTGCGCTCTGATGTTTCCCTTGGAATCCTTTCGTTCAGTCGGAACGGAAAAATGCCAGACGGACATAAAAGCCCTGTCTTCAATGGATGCTTCTCTATGAGCAGGATTGGTGTCTAGGCTTATGCCTTCAAGGGTATAAACAGAACCTGTAATGTGTCCCGGCACAGTCCCTTCACCTTGGCAAATAACAAAAGAACCCGCAGGCGGCTTGGGCAAGCGGCTCAAAACTTGAGACATCTCTGTTTTCAGTACCAGAAGTTTTTCATGGTTTGCTTGCCCGGCAACCCGTTCGGCTTCCCGCCTGTAGGCGAAGTATGCGGAGGTCAAGGGAGACTCGGCAAATGACAGCCAAGTTTTCCGTTCCATTTGCTGAAACATGTCATACGGAACATATTCAATAGTACTGGCTGATTTTCCGTCACCTGCCGGGACGTTAATCACGGCTGCGTTAAGAGTCGAAATCAAGAACTTTAGAGGATGCCTTTCGTCTTTTAATGAGAAATATACCTTCACAGTCAATGGGAAGCATGAATCGCTTGTTGGCGATTCGTTTTCTTTTGTAACCCATTGTGAAAAACTCAGCACTCCGTCAGTCGCACTGAATGCAGGATTAGAGGCCCATCTCGGATTATCCGCCTCAAATGATACGTCATATTCAAATTCGAGAACGACATGTTTTTCTGAGTTCACTTCCTCTTCTGACCAACTTACATTTTTTATGTACTTGTATTGAGTAATAACGTCTGTGATACTGCGGCTTGTCCCTTCAAGAATCATTTTCTGCACCGTTGAAATATCACCACCGAACAGGGTGAAGCCGCAAAGAAGTGAAACCAAAACCATTAATAGAGTGACTACAAATAAACGCTTCATATGCTCCCTCTTGGTATGAGCAAAGATTCAATATGCCGGAGGCATGGGGACGGCTTCGTCCCATAGCCTTTGCCATTCTCGCGTGTATATTCCGGCGATCTCAGGCGTATTCCAGAGTATCAGCACATTCTCCGCATTCCGAGAAACGGCCACCGCACTGTAATTGAAACTGCCGGTCTGAACATGCTCGCCGTCAATGACCACGAATTTGTGGTGCATGATGGCGTAATTACTATTCCTTCTGACAGGCACTTCATGGTTGGCAAGAAAGGTTGCCGCTGTGTACCTGCCGCTATTGCTTTTGGCGTCCACCACCACGCGCACGGCCACTCCGCGCTTGTACGCTGCCAGCAACGCTTCGGCTATGGGCTTGCTGGTGAAGGAGTATCCGGCGACCAGTATTTCTCTTTCGGCGGCTGCGATTCCTTTCAGGATAAGTTGGAGGGACTCGCCATTCGGAGAGAAAGCCATTTCGGAGCGCGTGTCTGCTTCGGCGTCCGATTTCGGCGGCCATGCCGTGAGGCACAGCAGGAAAAGCGACAATCCCGCCAGGTAGAGAGGAACCCTGTGCGTATAGTCCGCATGTATGGCGTTATCCTCCTGCGTCATGCGGTTGTAGCTTACGCGTTTAAGATTAAAAAGTCGATAAATAAGACTATTAGTTTATTAAGGGAAATTCCTATTCGTGAGATTATGCACAGTTGCAAAAACTCACGAGAGGATTGGATGGCTACAAATAAACTGGCTGTGATTGTTGGTGAAAATATATCCGAAAGGCGGCGGAGGCTTGGCCTCAGTCAGAAGGAACTGGCTGATCGGCTGGAGATCAGCCAAGATGCAATGGCAAGAATGGAGAAGGGACGCATCGCGCCGAAGATGGGCCGCTTGCAGGACATCGCTGATAACCTGCAATGCACTGTGGCCTATTTGTTTCGTACCAATGATGAAGCCACGGAAGAACGATCAGCTGCAATAGCAGATATACTGAAAACGCTTCCTGCTGACGGACAGGAAGCGTTGGTAGAGTTGGTTGCGAGTGCGGCTAAGGTGATGCGTAGGCAATAGATGTTACCTAGTTAGGATGGGCTACTTTCCGCCTTGTCCCTTTTGCTCCCCCGTGTTCCGCGAACCAACCACGACCCCTTACAACGATGTTCCTTACCTCGTACTTTGAACGGGTAGCTGTTATGGTAAAAGGAGTCGTGGACCGCTTGTTGAAAGTCCGGAGATGTCCTGTCCAGAAAATGAGACTTTTTACAATAGTGTACCAAGCCTGAACTGTTCTCCACACCGAGTGCTGCTTCCCAAGCCCTGGAAGCTCTTTTCTGAACATCACGCGGATCTCTCTTGGCGTTTCCGTTGACCATGATGATAACGTGCGCATGTGGATTCTTATCCTCGCCGTGCTTTTCACAGACGATGGTGACGGACGGATCCACCTGATGCTTGGGGGCTTTGTTTGCTTCACTCCTCTTTTTCCCCCGGAGTCTGCCGGTTTCCGGCAAGATGTTGTTTCTTTCAAGATCCCTGGTGAGGTTTTTGTTAAACAGGGTGAAGTCCTTGGATGACGGTTCTACTGAACCGTCTTGAGGATACCGAAGGACAACTCCTGTGAGAAGAAGTTTGCTGTGCTTTTCCATCATGGACTCAAGTTTGTCCTGCAATATTGCAAGTCCTTTTGTGTAGCATCCCATTTCTTTTTCTCTATCCGTATTGATGGGATAACCATTGAATGTCTGTTCATATGTAATGTCCATATGCTCTATCCTTATTAAAAATTGTTAATATAAAGATACTACCCTAATCCGAGAAGAGTGAATGTGTTTGCATCGGCAATTGACGTATTGCAAATGACTTGCATTCCCTTCACTCCACATAGTATGTTAAGGGAATAAAATTTTATGGTTCAGGACAAGCAGGACGGGCTCAAGCCCGATGAGACGGCGGGGATGAATCATGTTTTTTCGCCGGATTCAGGCGATCATAGGGGGAGGCTGGAAAGGCCGGAAAGCTGGAAAAAGCCCGGAACGTATTGTGGCATAAGCACATTATGTTCCGGGCTTGAAGATGAGAAGCTGGAATTTTCCAGTGTGAATTATACCTTTACCAGCCGGTGGGCTTCTTCCCTGAGTTCAGCTTCCGTGAAACTTTCATACCGCTGAACTTGTTCCAGCAGAGCGGCGAACGCTGCTGATGGCCCGCCTTTGCGGCCTTGTTGTGTCTTCACTTTCTTCACCCAATCGTAAACTGAGGACGTGCCGTAGCTGAGATATCCGGCGAGTTCCGCCGGTTTTAGTCCTTTTGACTCAACCCAGACATAGGCCAAGGCGGTACGGGAATCAGACAGCGAGAGCGCCGGTTCTGACTCCGACTCACTTTCCACCAGCTCAAAGCGGAACATATTGTTTTCAAATACCCGGCGCAAAGTGAACGGCATCGTATCATCTGAGCCGAGATGCCGGACAGTCGGGAACGAAATTTCCACACACTGGTTGTCTTGCGGGGCAACTTCAATGCACAGGTCCGCAGCGCGTTTCTTGTCGGCCCCTCCCTGCAATTCCCCTTCCTTGTTCGTATGATCAACGATGATGAAAGTTTTGCCCTTGCTTTTCCAGGGAGTAAGCAGTTTAAGCAGCTCTTTGGGCATGGTACTGCTTCCTGTCAGGCTATAATAGCAATCAAGGAATATGACGTCATATTCAGGCAGAACGGCATTAAACCATGCTTGCCAATCCGGGGCATACAGGTTGATTTCACCTGATGGGTTATCCCTGGCTCTGGCGACTTTGCGAGCAAACTTGACTCCATCTGTGAAGCTCAGTCCTTTAAGCTCCTTGTCGGCGGCAGCTTCCAGCTTGTCCGGCTCCATTTCGCTGTCAATGTAGAGAACCCTCAGGCCGGTAGCCGCCTCATATTTTTCTAAGAACGTGCCGCCATAACTGATGACATGGGCCATACTGCGCGCCAGCCAGCTTTTACCGGATTTTTCCGGCCCATACAGCCATATAATCTGGCCGGACTCAATCAGGGGATAGAGCACCTTTTTACGAATAATATCGGAACCGGGAATTTTCTCTCCGGGTTTGGTAATGCCCCATCCGGCGGAGACGGAAGGCATTTTCGCCCGATCAAAATCAGTTTTGCGGAATGCCTGAGAATGCCGCTGGTCGGCAGGGTAGAACTGGACGGACACGGCTCCTGCGCCGGAAAACTTCTGCTCAATTCGGGACAAGAATGGTTCATCTTGCTGGAGTATTTCCGGCACAACAATGTGCACTCGCTTCCCGGCGGTCATAGTGACATCGGCGGTATGCAGTCTGTTCAGCCCTCCGGGGCAGGCCAGTGGAACAGGATAGGAGAAAACGCCGATCCGGGCAGACTTGTGCCCCGGTTTATGCACTTCTTCAAGAGCCGCGCTTTCATCCGGCATGAACAGAACATCATTTTTCATTTCGTTGGGGAGGTCGTCCTGAAAAAACAGACCGGCTTCAGGATAAACCGGAAACCAGCGCAAGAGCTGTGTTTTGCTATGGCGCATCAGGCTGAAAAAGGTCCTCAATTCTCCAAAAACAGTGTGTGGGATTGAACAGGAACACCCAACCAGAATGTCGTTTCTGAAATAGTTGAAAATACTCGCGCCGCCGATTGCGACAGGAGAGTAAAAACGCCAAGGCGCATGGATATCCAGCGCGAGCGGCGTCAGTTCTTGAGTCCAATAGCCCTTTTTGTTGTCACGGCTGAATTCAGCAGTGCTTTCATGCTCACCCAGATGATCAAAGATACGGTAAATCGCATCGACATAGCTTGTCTGATGGAGGTGAACCCAAAGACTTGGGATGTCCTCACCCCAGCATAGGGATTGTCCAAAAATCCAGCACACCGGTGCCCGATGATGCTCAAGGACGAAATAGTTGCCCGCGCGATAATAAAAGTCCGTTTTTGTCAGGTTCTCCTGAAAGACATCTGTGAGCAGGCGATGGAGTTTTTCACCGGTCAGGGTGCGTATGGCGTTGAGCTTTTGAAACGTATCAGGGGAAATGTCATTCCATTCTTCACGGCACAGGGCTTCAGTGACATTGAACTGATCGTATACGCCGTCATACGGTTCAAACACAATATGCCGTTGGTTAGGCATGACATCTCCAAGTGACGCGAACCAGGGAAGTCCGCGCCAATGCTCATAGAGCTGAAGATGTTCGGGCATCCACGGCATTCCGGCGAACTCCAGCGAGGCTGGAGCCCGCATAACAGGATGAAACAAGTATTGGCTTTGAGGGGCAATGTAGAGTTGGCTCATGCTGCGCCCCCTTTGCTTTTTTTGTCAGGTTGCTTGCTGCCGCCTTTTCGTTTCTTAGGCACATAGGCGCGAAACCGGGAGTGCATCAGGTGGGAAAGGTCCAGGCCGTAATCCAGTTTTTCTATGAGTTCATGGTAAAGAACATCAGGTTCGGCGGGCTTGCCATACTGTTTTTCTGCAAGCGTCTCGGGACTGTGCCCGAAAAGCTGTCTGAATTTTGCATTCTGTAAATCGTGCACTGCATAAAAATCAGCAAAGTTGTGCCGTAGCGAATGGAATGTCTTGCCTTTCGGTTCGGGAACCACCTTAGTGACTATTGTTCCGAATTGCTTTCCCGGTTGAGTTCCGTAGATTCCCCTTCCTACTCTGTTTAAATCAGGAAATAAACGGCGGTGCTTATGCCGCATGACATCATCCCTGTATTCAAGAAGCCCTAAATCAATAAGTGTTTTATGAATTGGGATGATGCGATTACCTGCCTCGGTTTTCACCCCGGCAACCTCTTCACCATCTTCAATGATGGTTTTAATATCAAATACCCATATTCCGCTTGAGTTATATTCATAGATTCTGGAACAAGCAATCTGACATACTTCCTCTCTGCGCATACCGCTGAACAAGGCTATCAGTGGAGCCCAAAAATACGCCGCATTGACGAACTTGCCCTGGCTGAATTTGGGGTGGGCGAAAATAAGGGCCAGATCTTCCTTTGTGAAAGGAAGGCGGAGTGTTTTTACATTCCTTCTTTCCGGGATAAACAGGTTTTTAGGCATGGAAAATTGAATGTATTCTTCACCTTCACACCATTTCAACAAAGTGCATGTGGCGGCCACATCTATATTTACTTTGGCGTCGCTTAGTGTCTCCTTCGGTGACATGGCCAGGATTTCCTGAACCGTCTTTCCCTTGTAACGCCTATCCAATGAACGCCTTGGGGGAAGCCTGCGCAAGGTATTTCGGAATTCTCTGAGAGTCTCACTGCGGATCGCATTGATGGGCATATCACCCATCACGTCGAGAAATGTCTCAACCCTCCGCCGATGTTCTCCCACCATGCGCGGTTTCCACACCTGATCTTCAATATTCTGGTTTATATATTTTTCAATGGCTTCAGAGTAGAGCATCGTGCCCTTATCATCAGTTTTTGGGGGCGCGCTCAATTCACGCAGCCGGGTGAGCAGTTCCGGGGAGACGGCATTGCTGTCTCTGGAGATGAAGTTTTCTTCAAAAGCATAATCTCCATGTTCCCGCGCTTCGATAATCTTGTGCATGGTAACCTGCGTTTGCAGGTACGCTTTGGCGATAGCGAGCGTATCTTCCGGCGTAACTTCTTCCGGTTTGAATATTCCCAGAGCGTAAAGCTCAGGAAGGCATTTATCGGCGGTCTTGCGTAAGCTTTCTTCATCATTTGTCCATGCGTTTACTATGCGGGCTTGCGCACCGGCCAACTCTCCGGGAGAGAACGAATATCCATCTGGAAAGGTAACGCTTCGTCTTTGCGAGAAATCGTAGTGCTCTTGTTCAAGCAAACTTTGCAGCAGAGTATTCATGCGCCGACGAATTTCTGGGAAACCCAGCATAGCTCCTCCTGAGATAGCGGTAGACAATTCCGCGAACAACAACATTGCTCTCGCTCTTGCCTTTCGACGGTGCGGCGTGCGCAGACTGAGGCGTATTTCTTTTCGTCCCCAGTGCTTGCGAAGTTCTCTGGGAACTACGATACGAAAATAGTAGAGATTGCCATTGAGGTAAAGGTAGGAAGGGGCTGGCGGCTTTGCGCACGCTTGCGCGCAAGCTCCGGCAGATTGCGGAAGGCGGTCCATTGTACTTTCCCCGACCGTTCAAGATGGTCATGAAACCATCCCTAGCGGTCCGATGCCCCAGTACAATGCCCCAGTTTCTCCCTTGTGCGGGGTTTTTGCCCGGTTCCGAACCTCGGCAGCGGACAAAAAAATAAGTCGCTATAAGTAGTTACTCATAGCGACTTGAAAAAAATGGTGCCGAAGGGGAGACTCGAACTCCCATGAAGGAACCTTCACTAGACCCTGAACCTAGCGTGTCTACCAATTCCACCACTTCGGCGCGAAGAAATTTCTAGCGAAAAGCCCCTTCCTTGGCAAGCTCTTTTTTCGTTTTCGGGCAATTTTTTTTCTCCGGGCAATACGACAACGCTAACACAGCGTTATTCCGCGTTTTCATCAAAACCAGCATGGTGAACCGCTTCTGTCGTTCCGCACCTCCCCTCGCTGCGCCATTCTCCGTATCGGCTTTCCATACGGCCCGAACAGGCTTCAACGTACTTCCGCTGTTGTGGAACAGATCTGGCGGCAACCGCTTTGTAAAAATATTTTTACCGAAAAAACGGTAGGTTGTTCCGTTCGAATAGGGTATGAGGCATGTTTCGTGCCGCGCCGGGGAATGTCCCCTCCGCCGCTTCCGTCATTCGGGAACGGCTCCGCGCGGCGACCGGCGAACCTCAACTCGTTTGCAATGATTCAGGTGTCTGCCCATGCGACGGATTTTATGGTGCATCATCTCCCTGTGCCTTATCCTTCTCAGCCTCGCGCTGCTTCTCCGGTTCCGTGATGATGCCGAACCCCTTCCCGCTCCGCTCGAAAACGTGGTTTCCCACGTGGAAAGACTGTTGTCCTTGTCTCCCGAACATGCCGTGGACGGATTCAAACAGGATGAAGAGGAAGAGGTGCAAAAAGAGGAGGGCGAAGAGGAAGACGCCAAGGAAGCCGACGTCTATGAGGCCAATC
>ERZ834694.1491-NODE-1491-length-20602-cov-7.069159_pt1 | contig 20602 bp, 16 predicted proteins | sample MGYA00519691_ERZ834694 | MGnify/ENA primary metagenome ERZ834694 (study PRJEB31850, sample SAMEA3708758) | human gut metagenome | biome: human gut; feature: human-associated habitat; material: faeces | place: China | collected 2014 ... | reverse complement strand
GGACCCGCGGCGCGGCTTGCCCGGGGTGTGACCACGGGGCTGTAATACGTGGTCTCAAATTACATAACTAATTCTCTTTTATCTCCGATGGTTACAGTGTTTAACGGCAATTTTGTCGTTTCGCGAAACGGGCTTTTCGCGAAAAAATATTTTATGGAAGGATGTGTGATTTTGGTCGATGTACGATTGATAAAAGACACCTATGTATACAACGAGTTCGATGAAGTCGAAAACACTTACTGGTTCGACTTTAAACAAAAAAAGTTCTTACATAACATTGATACATTTTATTATGCGGTTAAATTTAAACAGGATTTCACGGCAGATTCTAAAGATGCAAGGGTGAAAGATTTTCGGAGGAAGTTTGAAGCGCTTTCTCGTCAATGGGATGATCTGAATTCTTTTGACGCTTCTGTTTCGTTTTTTGTCCCGGGGATGCCGGATGCATTGAATTACTCTCCTTTTACTTATGCATTTTTTTACAATGTGAAATTGGAGTGTCCGGAGCTATTCGATATCTTTTTTGCTCCAAAAGTTCCACATTCGGCTGATAATGGTGATTCGAATACTTGTGAATGTGTCGTACAGATTCGCAGCTATATGTTATGGATGTATGGTGTTAAGCTTGCTTATGAGCGATCTTATGCATATGTGCAGGCTATAGCTGATTATTTCGGACTGGAAATTGATTTTGTCCAGGAAAACCGTGTGGACTTCTGCTGGCATTCTAACTATTTGAAAAATCCGGAAAAATTTTTTACTCCGGAAAATTTTTACAAGATGCGTGTGGATCGTTTTAAGGATGCACTTATACATACCAGTAAAAAAGGTAGTGAGAACTTTGAAATTGATTACCTTGCTATGGGAAAGCGTTCCCAGAAGATTTTTATAAGAATTTATTTGAAATCTAAAGAGGTTGTTGAAAAGGGTTACAAACCATGGTTTTTCAAGGTGTGGCTTTTTAATGGGTTAATTAATCGCTATGACATGTACTGTTATGAATATGCTTTTTTGAAACATAGCTGGAAATCGTTAGATCTTGGCCGGTTGCAGTTTTACGCGGAGTATGGCAGACAGAAACACTATGTTGAGAAGTGCCGCCGGATTTTGGCGCAGGAAGAAACCATGTCCCCGGATTCATTGCACGTTTTTGCTGATCGTTTGACTCCGGCTGTGAACTTAATCATGAATGTTGAGTATCAGGTGATGCGGAAACATACAAAATCATATGAGTTAATCCCATTTTTTGATAATTCGGATAAGCTCACTGGAAAGCGAATTTATGATTTTTTAGATAACCGTAAGTTGATCTGTGATTATTTGACCAATAAAGTGTTTCGGTTGGTTGAACCTCATGAACCGGGAAAGAACGATTCCAATAAATCGCGCCGTGATCTGTGTGCATTTTGGAAAGCACTTCGTGGTTGTAGGTTAACAGATACTTTTGTTCCTCCGGATGATGTTGGGTTGGTTAGAACATATACACGAAAACTAAATAGTGAAATGGTAAAGTCTCGCGCAGTTAAGGCAGCTATAACTTATGGAATATACACACGTGGTATTAATAGTGATAGTCCTTTGACGGATTGTATAGAAGCATTATGTATGCTTAATGATAATGATATGCATGATGCTTATAATTATAAGTCAAAAAAAGTCCGCCAATTCAATGCGAATGAACTGACGGACACAATGGAAAATGCTGTTAAGCGTTCCAGTAACCTTATGTTGATAGATAAAGATACCGGAGATATAATTTTTAACTCTTAGCTTTGTTATAACATGAAAAAGCCGAAATGTAAAGGCGAATGTTGCAAAGTGGTGGTTATATCTCCTGATAAGGAGGGTTTTTATATGAATGTACAGATGGCTTACAACTTGTTTCTTGTTGATCGTGAATCTTATTGTTCAGATAAATCTATTGTGTATTACCGGGAAAACATTTCTAAGTTTATGAATTTTCTTTCTGATCGGTTAGATCTTGAACCCGATCGGGTGGAATGTGAGTCTATTTCCCGGGAATTGGTGCTTGCATATCTCTGTCAGCTCCGTGGAACTGGTTGCAAGAATACTTCTGTGAATACTTATTTTCGTGCAGCAAAAGTTTTTTTGAATTATTGTATTGATGAGGGTTATTGTTCCGGGGATGTTTTGCGTAAGGTTAAGTTCCTGAAAAAGGATAACGCTCCGGTGCTTCCGCTTACAGAATGGGAAGTTGACCTGATAGACGGTTTATTTAATATCAAAACGGAATCCGGGCTTAGAAATCTTTGTATAGTCCATCTGATGCTTGATGCTGGTTTTCGTGTGGGTGATGTGATTTCCCTTACATTTAAGGGAATTAATTTTCAGCTTAACTATTTAACTGTAAAAGGTAAAGGTGATAAATTTCGTACTGTGTTCCTGTGCTCCAAGCTGAAAAGGATGCTTTACCATTATCTTGTGAAGTTTCGTTCTTATACTCCGGGAGATGATTTTACTGTTTTTGTTAAGGTTGGTACTTCATGTCCTATCAATGAGAATGTTATTAAACAGCTTTTTTCCCGGATCAAAAGAAAATCTGGTATTGAGCGTGTACATCCTCATTTGCTTCGGCACACATTTGCTACATCATTTATAGTTGGTGGTGGTGATCTGGAATATTTGCGTATGATGTTAGGTCATACAGATTATGCTACAACAAAAATGTATGTTCATATTGCTCAGCAGTCTAAAATGCTGCATAGCGATATATACAGATTAGATTCGGTATTCTTTAAAACTGGTTATTAAGGAGGATTTTTATGAGTTTAGATGAGTTTACAGTAATGCTTGATGAATATGTGGTTGTTGATCCGGTGGATGGTTTTTGTTATTTCTGGTCGAAATCAAAGTTTGAAGCTGATCTTTTTTTAAAAGTGAATAAATCATTACGTGCTTCTCTTTTGCATGTATAGTGTGTTGTATCTCATTTTCTTTTCCTGGCTTCGATCCTGAAGAAGAAATTGAGATACATTATTTTTTGCAATAAAAAAACCCCCAACGAATCACATTGTTCGTCAAGAGTTCTTTTGCAATTTCATTTATCTAAAAATGTTACTGAAATCGTTTAGTGCGCGATCAGGGGTTCGAACCCTGGACACCCTGATTAAGAGTCAGGTGCTCTGCCAGCTGAGCTAATCGCGCATTTTTAAGTTGTTTGTTTTATGTCTTTCCTTAAGACAAGAGTTATTATATAATAGGAGTATTAAAAAAGCAAGCACTTTTTTTATTTTTTTTAAATTTTTTTAAAAGCATATTTGAAAGGAACAATTTAACATGAAAGTAGAAGAAAGATTACTAAAATATGTCAGCTGCTGGACCACCTCAGATGAATCCTGCAGCGATATCCCAAGCAGCGAGCGTGAGTTTACACTTGCCAAAGATTTAAAGCAGGAACTGGAAACACTCGGCCTTACCAATATCCTTCTTACCGATCACTGCTATGTGTATGCCAAGCTTCCAGCCACACCGGGCATGGAAAACTGTAAGTCCATCGGCTTTATCGCTCACATGGATACCGCCCCGGATTTTTCCGGAAAGGATGTCAAACCACAGATCATTCCCAATTATGACGGTGGCGATGTCCTGTTAAAAGGCAGTCAGAATGTTTTAAAGGTAAGCGATTTTCCATCCCTTACTTCTTTAAAAGGAAGAACACTGATCACTACAGACGGCACCACACTTCTAGGTGCGGATGACAAGGCTGGCGTTGCTGAAATCATGACTGCCATCGAAGAACTGATAGCAGAAGGCACCCCTCACGGAGAACTGTGGATCGGCTTTACGCCGGATGAAGAAGTCGGTGCCGGTGCAGATCTGTTTGACCTTTCGATCTTTCAGGCTGATTACGCGTATACGGTAGATGGCGATTACGAGGGCGAAGTGGCTTACGAAAATTTCAATGCTGCAAGTGCCATCTTTCATATTAAAGGTGTAAATGTTCATCCGGGCGAAGCAAAAGACATTATGGTCAATGCGGCACTGGTGGGATGTGAAATTGTTTCCCGGCTTCCGGAAGCGGAAACGCCGGCACACACCAGCGGCCGGGAAGGATTCTATCATCTGACCGATATGTCCGGAGATGTGGCTTCCGCCACCCTTTCCTTTATCATTCGTGACCATGACAAAACTACATTTGAGAAACGGCTGCAGAATCTGCGTGACGTTGCACAATCCATGAATCAGAAATATGGACCGGAAACCGTCACGCTCGACATCGAACATTCGTATGAGAATATGCTCTCTGTCATTGAGGATAAAATGGAGATCGTGGATCTGGCAAAACAGGCAATTGCCTCCGAAGGTCTGACACCGCTCTCCCGTCCGATCCGTGGCGGTACAGACGGCGCAAGACTGTCCTTTATGGGATTGCCGTGTCCAAATCTCGGTACCGGCGGTTACGGTTTCCACGGCCCATATGAACATATCTCTGTGGAAGGTATGCAGACCGCTGTTCGTATTTTAAAAAATATTGCCACCCATCCCATTCGCAAATAAATGAATCTGCAAAAAACCGTCCGCAGTCTGATGAATCTCAGATTTCGGACGGTTTTGTTATTATTTATGAAGTTTTAGTTTCCCTGCATATTTGCGGATTTTGCCAGTGCAGGTTTCTGAAACATCCGAAACAGGCCAATCTGTTCCAGCGCCTTTGTAATAGCGAAAAAGATCACCGAATCTATCGGCCACATAATCAGATTCTTCAGTGCACGCGCCGGAAGAATCACCATAAATGCCTGTCCATATAACACGGTCAGACAAAGCGTTGTCAGAATCACATTACAGATCAGCATAACTACAAATTTCGCTGCCAATACGCGCCATATGGTAAGCTTTTTCTTGTAAAAAAAGCAGCCATACAGGATTCCTGCCAAAATGACAACCAGTGTCAACTGCGGGCAAAATGGTCCGGTCGGTTTCATCATATACTTGATGATATCCAACGCACCATGAAAGATTCCTCCAACTACCGGTCCAAACAGATAATCAATGATACCATTTGGAATACCAGAAAAGCCGATACGGATAAACTGTCCATATTCAATGGAGAAAAATCCTAGAATCACAGCAACTGCAGCAAGCATTGCCATGGTAGTGATGGTTCTTACCGCTTTTAATTCACGGAAAGAATCGGTGAACAAAGTAACGAATTTTTTCATAAAAAAATTACCTCCTTTGCAGACCTCACCGTACTACAACTGGAGATAATATTATCTTCGGATGCAGCGGGATGCGACTCATGTACCGCAAGATTCTCTTTTCGTCCGGGTGACAACTCCCTGTTCATCCGGCACTTAACGCACATGTGTCTACTCTGCTTTAAACTATTAAATTGCAACGAACTAAGTATAACACAATGAAAAAGAAATGCAACTATTTTTTCATTTTATGACATTTTTATAGCAAAACGCCATCTGTCACACGTTTTTACGTGGAACAGATGGCATCCGTTGCCTGTTATTTTATTCTTTTCAGGTTCCCATACTTGCAAACAGGGCAGCTATCTCATCCGGGCTTAATGCCTTATTGGGATCAGCCGGTTCTTCCGGCTGAAGCGGTGCTTCTTTTACTGCTTCCGGCTCTTCGATCGGCTCCGGAATATCCTCCGGTTCCACCGTTTCTTCGACAGGTTCCCCGGCTTTATCCGCATTGTCGTCATTGCCCATATTTGCAAACAGGGCAGCTATTTCATCCGGGCTCATGGCGCGGTTTGGATCGGACAGATCCGGCATCGGCGAAAGTTCTTCCTCCGGCAGGTTCTCATCATTCGCTTCCTCAACGATCGCATCCTCCGGAATCGGGTCCGGTTCTACCAGTTCTTCTGCTTCCTCAATGGATTCTTCCGGATCCGGCGGGATAATCTCATCCGCTGCCATGACCGGAGGCTCTTCCTCCGGCTCAAAACTCTCTTCTTCCGGTATATCCGGCAGGATCTCCGGGTCCGGCTCCATACTTTCTTCCGGCTCCGGTGAAATCTCCGGCTCCGGTTCCATACTTTCTTCCGGCTCTGGTGAGATCTCCGGCTCCGGCTCCATACTTTCTTCCAGATCCGGCGAAATCTCCGGGTCCGGCTCCATACTTTCTTCCGGCTCTGGTGAGATCTCCGGCTCTGCCGGTATTTCTTCCACATGATTCTGCGGTGCCGGCTGTGGCTCTACAGGTGTTGCCACAGGTACAGAAACCTGCGGCTGGGAAACAACCACTTTCTGACTGTTCATAATGGTCTGATTCAGGCGCAACTCCATATCCTTTATTGCCAGAATGATTTCCTGCAGTTTTGCAACCGTCTCTTTGTCCTGTGCATGGTCATGGACTTCCTCATCCTTTGGTGCCGGAGATTTCTCGTCCTTATATGCAGAAAGAATCTCTTCTTTATAAGCGCCTGCAACCGTACCTAACCCGTCTATTCCCTGCTGGAACGTTGTAAACTGGTCCATCAGCTGTTCATATGAATTCATCAATGCCTCTGTATTCTCATGGGAACGCTTGATAATTACTTTCGCTATTCCCTTCTGTGCATTGACAATTTCCTCTGTCGGAATCTTAGATGCCTCTTCCATATATGCAAGCTTCACCGATATTTCCTCAAAATATTTTTTCAGCATGAGATATGATGCCTTTTCCGACTTGAAAATACTCTCATACTGTTCCTCTCTCCGGGCATATTTTGTCTCATATACTGAAATCACGCCTCTGATTGCAACATACAGGCATATCAGATCTGCTGCTGCCAAAACAGCCAGAACAATAAACATCTTCGGGAAATTGACTATGGCATACAACTCTGCCATAAAAATAAACGCAAACAAAAGTATCCCGAAAATCATCTGCATCCTTGCTTTCGAATCTTTATTCTTCATATGATACCGCTCCTTCCATGAGCCCGCTATTCTAACCACTATGCAAAATAAGCTCTAGTATGTTATATTTTACCATATTGTGTCGATTCTCACAAGGTTTGTTGTTTATTTCTGCCTTCTATAATACGTCATTTACAATCTGCTCTGCTGTCAGATGATTCTCTTTTAATACCTCATTTACATCATACCGGTCAAGGAATTCTTTTTTCAATCCGTAATTATAGACTTTCATATCACTGCTTCCATAAAATCTTGCGATTTTTTCTCCGAAACCACCATTCAGGATGCCATCTTCCAGTGTAACTACCGTGTCATGGTCTGCCTTCAGCTTCTCCAGCAGTCCCTTATCTAGTCCGGTAATATAATACGGGTTGATTACCGTTGCATGAATACCTTTTTTCTCCAGCATTTCTGCGGTCTGCAGTGCCAGGGAATAAAATGTTCCGAGTCCGATCAGTGCAATTTTGCTTCCTTTCTCCGTTACCTCATAGGTGTTGAGCTGGCTCCAGTCTTTTGTGACTTCTCTGCCATCCGAAATCATGTCTCCGCCCGGAAGTTTGATCGCAACCGGCATTTCCTTCTGCTCCACACTCCAGTCAAGCATTGACAGATATTCTTCCTTTGTTGTCGGTGCCAGATAAACCAGTCCCGGGATATTGGAAAGCATCGGAATATCCTGCAGTCCCAGATGGGTAACATCCGTCATGCCAAATACCGATCCCGTATACACAACAATCGTTGCCGGATTCCCGTCAATACACAGATCCTGTGAAATCTGGTCATACGTCCTCTGGATAAAGCTGGAATACACACCGTATACCGGCTTTCCGCCACCTTTGGCAATTCCGGAAGCAAGTGCTACCGCTGTCTCCTCCGCGATTCCCACATCTACAAACTGCCGGCCGGCCTGTTTCCTTTTCTCCTGCGTAAATCCGAGAATCGTCGGGGTTCCGGATGTAATTGTAACAACTGTCGGATCCTGTTTCATCTTTTCAATCAGATATTCACAGGTCACCGAAGAATAATCTTCCACTTCCGGAAAATGGGATTTTCCGGTCTCAATATCAAATGGAAGATGCCAGTGCCATTCTTCCTTATGCTCTTCTGCCGGTTTATAACCTTTTCCCTTTAATGTATTAATGTGGACAACAACCGGTTTCTTACTGTCTTTTACCTGTTTGAAAGCCCCGATCAGTTCCCTTAAGTCATTTCCATGATCCACATAGACATAATCAAGTCCCATGGCTTTAAATAAATTGCACTCTGCCTGTCCGTTTGTCTCGCGGAGTAATTTCAGATTTGAATAAAGTCCTCCATGGTTTTCTGCAATTGACATATCATTGTCATTTACTACAATGATCATGTTGCTGTCTAATTCTGCCGCAAAATCCATTCCTTCTAAGGCTTCTCCTCCGCTTAAAGAACCGTCTCCGATAATTGCGATCACATTTGCACTTTCCCCACGAAGATCCCTTGCCTTTGCCAGACCGCATGCCAGACTGACGGATGTAGAGGTATGTCCGATCGTAAAATGGTCATGTTCACTTTCCTGCGGACAGCTGTATCCCGTCACGTCGTCGTAATGTTCTTCATATAAATAGGCATCTTTTCGACCGGTCAGCATCTTGTGCGGATAGGTCTGATGGGAAACATCAAATACCATTTTGTCCTTTGGGGACTCAAAAACATAATGCAGTGCAATGATTGCCTCTACCATGCCAAAATTCGGGCCAAAATGCCCGCCGTGAATACTTGCCCTCTTTAATAATGCATGACGCATTTCTTCTGCGAGAGCTGTCATCTCTTCTATATTCAATTTCTTCACATCTTCCGGTCCGTTAATCTTTTCGATATACATATAATAAATTCTCCTTCCGATTTTATCTATCATAATATACCATTTAAAGTTAACTTTAAGTCAAGTATTTTTTATTTAATTTTCAACTTTTTGCTTCAAACCCTCAATTGCCTGAGCCACTATACCTGCGTTCTTAAAAAGATGTAAATATTGTAATGATAAAAAGGGCAAAAGGTATCATTTCCCACTGAAATGCAATTTTTATGTCATTCGCATTTCTTGCGATCCGCTTGTTGTTCCGATATAATTATGCTATGATTGTGCTTTGATTGGAGGAAACCATTTTGAGCGAATATTATAAGTTTTTTCAAAATAAAAAATGTGAATATTTTCCATGCCATAAAGGAATTCCGGAGGAGGACTTTAACTGCCTGTTTTGTTATTGTCCCCTCTATACACTCGGGAAATCCTGTGGTGGAAACTGTGAATATTTAAAAAATGGCATCAAATCCTGCATAAACTGTGGCTTTCCCCATCACCGAAAGAACTATGATAAGGTCACGGGCCGCTTTCAGGAAATTGCAGCCGTTATGGCTGCTTCCGATAAGGAGGATGCATCCCATGAAATGTAAACTTACTCCCGGATTATCCTCCGGTGACTGGAACGAATTTTGCAGCCGTTTCCATTTCCCTCCGGATGACCTGCCTCATATTCAGGCAATTTATACGGCACTTCTTCCCCTGGTTGAATCCTATGCATATTACTCTCTGGATCAGGATTTAGACGGGGTTTCTCTGCCTCACTATGCCTATGGGTTTGTGACGCTTGGAAACGGAGTGGATGAACTGTCGGAATTATATCTGAACCATGAACAGATCCAGGAGGCTTACATTGTGGACTGCATCAGCCTGATGCTTTTGTCAAAGGCTTATGAAGAGTTTGCACATGTGGTAGAACGTCAGAGCCGCCTGTATCTTGCAGAATTATCTTTTCTGGGAGATACCTATTCCCTTGACCTGCTCCCACAGATTTATGGGCGGCTTGCCCCGGATGGCATCCGGCTTACCGAGGGGCAGATGCTCCGGCCGCTTAAGACAGCAACGCTGATCCTGCATCTGGATACAACAACACACGCCAATCTCAAGCAATTGTGTAATACGTGCGCAACCTGCCGGAATTTTTCCTGCCCGTCGAGAAAGGTCACGGCTCCGCATTTGCCGCATACTTATGGAGCCATGCAGATATTCCATACAAAATAATTATTTTTCAATAGAATGGTAAGGTTAAATTTGACATCCGGGGTCTCTTCCGGCTGTGTGGAAACCCAGTAAGGATGTTGGATGTAATCGCATGATGCAGGTTGTTGCTGTATTTGTAGATTGTTTTCCCTTTATCCGTGGTTCCCATTTTGTCGATCCAGTATGGGTAGTAGTCCAGCTGGTCTTTGGGAGCTTTGCCAGAGTCCGCATATTTTTTCTTTGCTTTTTACATCTTCCGGATCACTGGTGGACGCTACTGGAGAAGAATCCTCATTTTTATTATCTTTTTTCCCACCGTAATACAGTGTCCCTTTCTTATTAACCTCATTCAGGTCATAGGTAACCACCGATACCCCGATAACGCCGGGTTCATAAACGGTTGGATTATTCCCACTCCCACAAGTTTACCTCTGAACAGTAACCTTATTTTATGCCGGTATCCAGCAAAGATCTTTAAATCATTGACAAAAAATTACGCAATGGTATTATGAAAATACAAAAAGCAATACCGTGTAGGCGGTTTGCCAAAGTTAGTTTTAAAAATAACCGGTCTTTGGTAGGGGCGGTTATTTTTTATGGTTAGAAAAGATCATTACGATCAGATTGATAATAGCAACAATCAGTATGCAAAACTGAAAATATTGTTCCCCACACATGACTTTGATTTTGTGTTTACTCCTTTACAGATTTCTTGAAAAGATGGAGAAATTAAATTTTCTTCCATATATTTTACAATATACTCATACATTTCTCTTTCTTTATCCGTAAGTTCATTGCTTAGCAGCTTAGCTTTTCTCCCATTTGCTACCTCCCTATATGCCTATACAATAAAACATGTGTTCGATTATATCAAATAAAAATTATTGCCAAACCATCCTCAACTGTCCGACCTGCTCCTCCACAATCCGCCCCAACCTCTGCTTCATGACTCTCTGCACAATCTGCCGCCTCCGGTAAAAACAATTCCGGCTGATTTGGAAAATTCCGTAGTGCACATTCACTTTATTTCTTGTGTATTTTTGTGTATTTTAGTTGACTTTTGTGTAATATTGTGTATGATATAATTAAAGGAGGTACATAATGAATCCAAGGCAACAAACGATTAAACAACTCAGTGCTTCCGGTTATGAATTGAAACGCCACGGTGCTAATCACGACATTTACTACAATCCGCAGACACACAGCACCGTACCTGTCAAACGACACGATTTCAATGAAAACGACATGAAGTACATCTTCAAGGAAGCCAATATTAGCAGGATGCATTAAATATGTTTCCTGCTTCCAAATAGGAGGGTTACTATGAAATATATTTATACAGCTTTGTTTACACCTATCGAGGACGGATCTGGATACTACGCAAAAGTCCCTGATCTTCCTGGATGCATCACTACTGGCAATAGTCTTTCTGATGCAATTGACCAAATTACCGATGCAATGAGCGCATGGCTTGTTGTTGCAGAGGATGAAGGCGAACCGATTGCTCCTCCATCACCACAGGAAAAATTAAGTGTTGATGCCGGCACAATCTGTTCCCTGATTTCCGCAGATACCATTGAATATCGTGCCCAGACAGATACTCGCGCCGTTCGAAAAAATGTTTCTCTTCCAAGTTGGATGGTCCGTCTTGCTGACAAGCGCGGAATCAACTGCTCACAAGTCCTTCAGGATGCCTTACGAACACTTCTTGATAACTCCACTATCGCACATACTCATTAACATTATCCCTTAAAAACCAGTTATCTATATGGGTAACTGGTTTTCTCATAAAACAAAAAATGCCTCTCCATCAACCATAACACGGTTATTTATTGTCTTGAAATCCGGAGCATCCCTGCCTATAACCATAAATATAAAAACGAGCAGCAAAACCGGATTTACACCAGTCTGCTACTCGTTTGATGATTATAATATTTTCTTTTCTTGTGCCATTGCAACCAGTTATCGGACAAATGGCAGGAACGTAATGCTATACTTTATTTTCCAAACCGGCTGATTTCTTTCGCATATGATATTTCCGTTTTTCCTCATACATTTTCTCATCCATATGCATTAAAAAAGTTTCTGCATCATCTTCTGTCCCAAATTCCGTGTATCCCATGGAAACACTTAAATGAAACGGTTCTATCCCGGATTCATTAAACCGGGACAGATTACGGTTAATCTCCTCCATTGTCGCTAAGACACGCTCCGTATCAACACCTGACAGCAGCACAATAAACTCATCTCCCGCATACCGGATTGCCATACCATCATCCGGTATGGATCTGATGAGTATATTTCCCAACGTACAAATAGCCTTATCGCCCGTACTATGACCTAAATTGTCATTAATACACTTGAAATCGTTTACATCCATCATGATTCCATATAAGGATTTATGGCTTGCAATTTTCTTTTCTGCAAGCACCGCATTAAAATATCTCCGGTTGTATAATCCGGAAAGCTCATCCATATACAAACTCTCTGCGTATGACTGCATCTGCACAAATATCAATGCGACCGCAACCAGCACCCATGATGATGTAATTCCATAAAAAAGGAACTGGAGAACTACACCTGCAAAACAAGGACCAACGAAATAGATCACCGGGAAAAAATTCAGGTTAACCCCTTGTTTTTTGGAATGATACACCAGATAGATACTGTAAGCAAAATATATGACAAGCGAAATATATCCCACCAGCACACCGGCAGTTCTCTGGTATACATTCTCCCCGGATATTTTAAACATAATCCCTGTTCCAAACAGATTACATAAAACCATAATTACTTCTACCAGCCAGGGAAATATCTCCACTCCTGCTTTTTGAACCATTCTTTTATAATTTCGATAGATACGCAATTCCACGTACATACACCAAAGCATACCCATACTGACTGTCCCTATAAAGCATATGCTGTTAGAGATATAATTAATCTGCCGGCTGCCAGTAAACTGTTTTCCATCTACGAGAAAAGCAATGGTTTCAGACAATGCCCCCACTAAATTTACGATTGCTATTCCATCATATATTTTATCTCCCACATGAAGGCTCTCTCTGTTCTTTCGTCTACAAAACAAAAGGAACCACATCATTAACACGGTCAAGCCGTTTGCCATTAATATTTCTTCTAAAACGATGATTGTTATCCCCTCCATCATTCACGGTATGAACTCATTTTTACTAAAATGAGCTCTATCATTATACCAAATGAAAACCGGTTTTTGTCTTTTTCGACATGAATTACAGTTTTTTTAACGTGAACGATGATTTTTTATGTTTCATCATTTTTCACAGCCTACTGCAACTGTGAAAAACCCACGGCTTACAAAGTTAACGGTCTTTGTATCGGAATCATAATAAGATCCCGGTATCTTAACTGCTGCACCGTATTTATCAATTTTATATGCAAAAATCTTTTTGTCTTTTTCCTTTTTCGAAGCATTATAGGAAACAGCGACCCTGATCCGTCCCTTTTTCAGGACAGACGACTGCTTTTTCTTGATTCCTGTGACGGAAAAATCATAAACCGGACGTTTTCCAATAATTTTCCCTGCCCTGGCAGAAAGATTTTTCTTGTCAGCCTGTTTCATTTTGATAACCACAGCTGTATTCATTTCTTTCTTTAATTCTTTTAATGCCTTCGAATCAAAGGTAAGATTTACATTACCACCATTGACCTTCCATTCTTTTACATTCTTTTTGACAAGTAAATTTACCGCCTGCTTATCCATTTCAAGATGCAGATTCTTCCAATTTTTGGCTTTTCCCGTATCAAAAGTTATTTCAACAGACAGATCTTTTATCCTGCCACCCTGTTCTTTTTCTGCCTTTGTAATTTCTTTTTTCAAAACTGCTGCAATATTCTTCACTTTGACAGTATTATTTTTAACTGCAGTTTTTGCTTTGACATTAATATCCTTAACAGAAACGGACGTATCTGCTGCGGGTGGCGGTGTCACATTCCCTGGTTCTTCTTTTGCATGATCCGGTGCCGGTAATGTGCCGGAATCCGGTGAAACATTGCCTGATGATCCGTCCGTGCTTCCACCGGCATTTTCTCCGGAACCTCCGCCGGAACTCCCACCCGAACTTCCGCCAGAACCTCCACTTGAACCGCCTCCGGATATTCCGCCGGAACCGCCACTTGAACTGCCTCCGGAACTTCCACCAGAACCGCCCCCGGTCTGGGAATGATCCGCCGTTACACGGACCTTGCAATCTGCCTTACTTCCTGTATAGTTGCCATTCCCATTATAACATGCGGTGAACGTATATGTTTTCGTTTCATTCGGAAGCGTTGCCATCCAGTGATCCGTTCCCTTTTCTTCTAATGTGATCCCGGAAACATCACAGGTTACTTTTACCCCGGCATCTTCCGGAATCCCCTGTCTGCAAAGCTGTAATTCTACTGTCCCCGCACCTTTGACCGTATCGGTTTTTGCAGTCAGCTGCATGCTGGTGGAAGCCTTTTCGATTTCCAGGACAGCCTCCCCGTATGTTGGAATAAAAGATGCCTTTTCCGCTTTAAAATAAATCTTATACCGGCCTGCTTCTGTGTAAAACGGCATCTCCGTTTGTGTATACGATCCGTTTTCTGTCAAACTGTAACTGATTTGTACACCATCTTCCTGTTTGATATCAAATGTATGGGGTTTTCCATCATAAGTTACGCGGACAGGTACGGTTTGTATTTCCGGCATCTCACTGTTTTTCCGGTAATAATAAGTGATCTCCTGGCGATCCTCTGTGATGTTTATTTCTCCCTGATTTGCACTGTTTCCTGCACATGTATATCCATATAAATCCGGACTTCTTAACGTATACGCAGAATTCTTTGGTACATAGACTGTCGCGGGTACCGTATCAGGCACTGTTGTTTCGGTTCCGTCTTCGTTTTGCAGCATATAACGAATCGTTACGGTACTCCACGCCTGTCCTGCCGTCTGATTGTCAGCCAGAATTTTCCCAGTGTCCTCATCTATGATCTTTCCTTCCAGTCTGTCCCCGGAAACCAGACCAGTTACCGCAGGAAGTGTAACAGAAAGGGACTCTCTGGCAGCATCCGGATCATACCAGTTACTGTGTGGTGGAACGGTATATGTTTCTTCTTTTTCATATTTGACTGTATGGTCTGCTCCAATAATGCGGAAAGTAATCTTCAAATGCTGTTTGGCATCCACCATATTTTGTACGACTGTACGGAATTCCAGATCCTTTCCATTTGCTTTTGTGATATTTGTCTCATCGATCCGGTATTGGTCACTATCCCTGTCAAGTGTTCCTGTCCTGCTATGCGGAATTGTAATTTCAGGATCGCACACATAAACAGATGCCTGCCTGCTGACATAATCACGGTTATTTAATCTCCGCGCCAGTTCCATTTTGCACACTTCACAGAAAGGATTCCCAAGATCCCGCATCATGCAGACGCGGCTCGGTGCAAATACCGTTTCTGTTCCTGCTGCCGTTATTCCGATTCCACGGAATCCCAGCATCTTATGCCATTTAATTTTATCCGGGTCCGAGGTATCGGAAATATTTTCTCCCTGCATCTTTTTATCGTATTCATCGCCTAATCTTCCGATGCTGTGGGAAATTTCATGGGTCATGACATCCCCCTGCGCATTCTCATTCGAATTTGCGGAAAAAGAAAAGAGTGCATTGGAAGAAGATCCAATATTCGCAGTCGTATTACAAATGATATGGATGGTTCCAACGGCTGCACCGGTATCCAGGTATCTGCTCTCCAGTTCTGCTCTCAGTGCCCTTGCTTTGTCTTCCCCGTCCTTTGCAAAATAGCAGGATTTTCCGAATGCCTGCACATGAAAATATGTGTCCGGGTTCGACTCCCCATACATCACCCCCACACCGGTTTCATTGGATACCGTCTGTACTGCATAAATATTGATCCTGTCGGAATACTCTTTATAAGGGGACCACTTTAGCAGCCCCTGTGCTTTTGCCGTTGCATCCTTCAAAAATTGTTCCTGTTGTTCCCGGGTATAGCCCTCACCCATGATAACAATCACAAAATTTTCCTTATCATCACCTGTCTTGTGAATGGCATAAACGGAAGCTGCAGTTGTCTGGTCTGCCGCTGTCTGGTCTGCCATCACAGGATATGGAAACACCAGGGAGAGCAATAATATCAGGCTAAGTACGATTGCCCCAAACCGTTTTCCATCCTTCTTTTTTACATTCGTCATATCATCCTCCGTACTTTACATTACCAGAAATACTGGTGCTTTCCCTCTTCTTCCCACAGACAAACTCCCGGGAAACCATCTGCCGTAAGGCTTCTTAAAGCACGATTACCGCAGCATCAAACCCCTCTACATTTCCATCAAAGGTGTTTTCGGTAAGCAGATTGTACTTCTGCGTGTACTCATTAAATTTTTTTGCACTGCTGCTGCAGTTAAAAATCATGGCAATGGTCTCCTCGCCATTTTTTCTGATCAGGACAACTGTCCCTTCCTCATCTTCTGTGACGCTCCCAGCCAGTTCGCCTTCTACAATGCATGCATGGCTTTTCCGGACCTGAATCAGCCGCTTGTACCATTCATACATCTCTTTGTCCTGGTATTCTTCATCCCAGTACATACCCCGTCTGCAGTCCGGATCGTTTGCTCCCGGCATCGCATACTCATCTCCATAATAAATCATAGGCATTCCTGGCAATAACAACTGAAAAGCGGCTGCCAGATGCTGCTTTTTCTTATTGTCGTTACACAGATGTAAAAATCTTGCGGTATCATGGCTGTCGATCAGATTCCACATAAGGGGATAGCAGTTTTTGTGTAAGCGTCCCTTCAAATATCCAAGATTTTGTACGAACTGGCTGACCGTAATCTTTTCGTCTGCAAGCAGATCGATCAGGTTCAGGTAAAATGGATAATTCATGACTGTATCCCATTCATCCCCCTCAAGGAAATCTCCTGCATAATGCCAGATTTCCCCAATGATCAACATATCTTTCTTTACTGCCTTTACTGCCTTTCTGAAATTCTTCCAGAAGAAATGGCTGATTTCGTCTCCTATATCCAGTCTCCATCCGTCAATATCGCATTCCTTAATCCAGTAGCATGCAACATCCGTAATGTATTTTTCAACTTCAGGATTTTTCAGGTTTAACTTTGGCATTCCGCCATAATAACCAAAACATTTGAAGTTTGGGATCTCTCCCCATTCGCTTTTAAGCGGGAATCCATCAATAAAATACCAGTCCCGGTATTTGGATTTTTCACCATTTTCCAGGATATCCGCAAACGCAAAAAATTCTCTTCCCGTATGATTGTATACCGCATCCAGGACTACCTTCATACCACGCTCATGCGCTTTTTGTACCAGCTCTTTGAGATCCTCTGTTGTTCCAAAGGACGGGTCTATCTGGTAGTAATCCGTGGTATCATACTTATGGCACGAATTTGATTGAAAGATAGGTGTCATATACAGCACATCGATTCCCAGATTCTGAATATCATCCATATGTTCGATGATTCCCCTGAGATTTCCATGCAGATCATCCATAGGCGTAATCGGTGCTTTATACCACAGTTCTTTGTCTACCGGCTCCGTTGCTGCAAAACGGGATGGGAAAATCTGATACACGACCTTGTTTGCTGCCCACTCCGGCACCTCAAACATCTCTTCCTCCCGGAGGTTCTGCGGACAGTCAAACATTCTGTCCCTGTTTGTAATGCATTCCTTATCAAACTCATAATTTCCATAATATACCTTTTCTCCCTGCGTGTCCGTAAATTCGAAAAAGTAACGCAGACAGATCAAATGCATCTTTATCTGTGCTTCATAATAATCATGAAACTGTGAGACAGCAACCTTCTTCATCGGAACTGTCTTTCTGGTATCCTTACGCTCCATAGGTATATACTTGTCCTCATAGTGAAGGATTACCTCCTTCATATCATCCTTTTTTACCTGCACGCGTATCACGAATAAATCCTTATCAACCGCATAGCTAAACCTTTTATCCATATCATGAAAAATTGCTGAATATTCCATAAAATTTCCCCTTTACACTTGTTGTTTTCCTGTATTTTAACTTACTTTTTTCAACAATTCTAGCACTATATCCACGATATTTTTAACTTTTTCTACTTTTATGCTTTTTGCGATGATATTACTATTCATATAATTTAAAATGTGCGTTATCAGTTTAAAACCAATAACGCACATTTTCTCATTGCATCCTTTTCCCGCATTTATATATGTCACAAGTCAAATTATAGTTCCTACCTGCGACAACTTTATATGTAAATTCAACATCAATAATTTTTTGCACCGTTTTTAATTTTTATTTTCTGCAACTTTAAATTTCCGGATCATTTCACGCAGATTTTCTGCTTCACTGCTCATCTCCTGACCGGCTGCTGCACATTCTTCAGATGTTGCCGAATTCGTCTGTACGACATCATTGATCTGTTCAATTCCATCATTAATCTGTTGGATTTCTGTTGTCTGTGTCTCTAACGTATCTGCAATATTTGTGACTTCTTTTGTAATGATCTGGGAATTCTCAGCGACCTCCTGCAATTGTGATGCCGTCTGCCCTGCAATCACCATACCTTTTTCCACGGCTTTCACAGAGGTTTCAATCAATGTTGCGGATTCCTTTGCTGCCTGGGCACTCTGGTCTGCCAGCACATTGACCTGATTCGCTACCACTGCAAATCCCTTTCCTGCCTCCCCTGCTCTTGCAGCCTCAATGGAAGCATTCAATGCAAGCAGATTCGTCTGGGACGCAATTTCATTGATTGTTGCAATGATCTTGTCAATCTCTTTTGATGCCCCATTGATCTCATTCATGGAATCAACCATATCCCTCATTTTACCATTGCTTTCCAGAATGGCATTTCCAAGTTCGTCTACTCTTCCACTGATTTCTTTTGCGGATTGTGAATTTTTTCCTACCTGTTCAGAAACACCTGCGACTGTTGCGGTCAGTTCTTCTACAACTGCTGCCTGATTTGTTGCTCCATCCGCAAGGTCATTGGAACTTGATGCTACCTGATCTGCGGCACCCGAAACTTCATCTGAAACATGTTGGATTCCCTTTATTGTCTCTGCCATGCTTTCTTCAAACAACATAAAGGAGTTTAGAATTCCAACGAAATCCCCTTTCCACTCTACTTCCGGCTGCACATCAAAATTTCCTTCTGCAAACATCTTCATTGAACGTCCAATATCATCTACATAGCTTCCCAGAATGCGGATGGATTTGCGCATATTGTGTGCCAGTATTCCAATCTCATCATCTGAATGGTAGTCCAGCGTGCTGTGCAGGTTTCCATCTGTTAATTCCTGTGCAACGGCTTCCACTTCACGTAATGGTACTAAAATTGACTCAAGTACTTTTTTGCCTGTTTTTATTGCCAGTTTCCATGCCAAAACCAGACAAATAATAATACACACAATTCCTGCCACTGCAGAAATAACCGTAATTCTGACTGCCTGGCTGCTTACCTCATCGGTCATTTCATCTAATCTTGTTGCAATTTTTACGGCTTTATTTAATGCCGGGGTACAATCATTCAGAATTGAATCAACTGCCTTATCCTTGTCACCGCTTTTGATTTCTTTCATGATGGAATAACCAATGTTTCCCCAGTCTGTAAGGGCAGATGCGTATTCTTCACAATCCGCATCCGGAATAACTCCGGAGTTCTTTAAATTTTTCAGTTGGGTATTAACTTCTGCAAGCAGTCTTTCTACCGTCTGCTCATAACCGTCATAAGAGGATGTATCATTATTTAATGCCATTTCCCTGATATTTCTCGCTGATGAGTTAACATTTATCCTGCAGATTTTCACCGCCCGGTCTGCAACAGTAACATTTTGTACATAATGCATCGTATTGGCAAATAGCATACCTATAACCACAATAGAAAACAGACCTGAGACTAGCATCATAATAATGACTTTTCTGTAGCCATAGTTTATCCTTTCCTTCAGATGTAAATTTTCCAAGTTCTTTTTCATCATATTTTTCTTTGACGGCATAGTTTGCTATTTCCTTTCTCTTTTATTCGCTTCTGATATATCAAATTTTTTTCTCAAAGTCAATAAATTTCAGGAACAATTTTATTATTCTATTTTTCACGCAAAATGTTGTACCCATCCGCCCCGAAAAATACAGCACTTTTACCAATTTTTTCTACAGTTACCTCTCCGATCGAACGTGATGTAATCTGGAATGTCGTGCCGGTGGTTCCTTCGTAAGAGTCATACTAGTACATAACTGAAAATACTATTGTCTGAAACACCCTCTGTTTTCATATATGGCATCAGGTTCTTCCAAAACATTCTCTAATTGTCTTTGAAATATCTGAATCAATAAAATCTTTATGTGCCATGTCATCAAGGATATCACATGTTTTTTCATGGGACAATCCCTTTTTATAAGGTCTGTCTTCCGTAAGAGCCTGATAAATATCAACACATGCCATCATACGTTCCTGCTCATTTAATTCATCAGCGGTTTTTCCAAAAGGATACCCTTTTCCATTTAATTTTTCATGATGGAAAGCCGCCCAATCTCGTATTTCTTCAAAATCATTAACCTCCGATAATATAAGGTATGTATAACCAGCATGATTTTTCATTGTAGAAAATTCATCATCCGTAAGCTTATCCGGTTTTTCCAGAATTTCATTGCCTAC
>ERZ834694.1484-NODE-1484-length-20680-cov-12.800242_pt1 | contig 20680 bp, 17 predicted proteins | sample MGYA00519691_ERZ834694 | MGnify/ENA primary metagenome ERZ834694 (study PRJEB31850, sample SAMEA3708758) | human gut metagenome | biome: human gut; feature: human-associated habitat; material: faeces | place: China | collected 2014 ... | reverse complement strand
TCCATATTTTTATATGGCCATAAAAACAACTCATTTTCCAATACAACTCTCCTTTAAATGTGATCCACTATTGTGATTAATTACAGATTTAATTCTATGTAACAAATCTACAACATGAATTTCTTTATAATGTCTCCAGCTTTTTCCACTTTAAAGTCTATCCCTTGCAACACTGATTTATCAAATTTAGCCTCCAATACAGGCTTTTCTCCACTCTGTGCATGAACAATCACATATCTTACCGGTAAGAGTGCAAACAAATCACGTGCTACTCTGATTGTGCATGCTGCAACATATTCATTATATAATTCTGAATTTATTCCATCTGATAGCATATCATTATGCTGATTTATCTGGAACTCGACTTCCATAGATTTAGGATTGTCCGTACCGAATTCAAATTGACTTCCATAATCTAGTAGATCATCTACTGGTCTCATTTTTTCAATTGTTTCTAGATATGCATCAATATCTCCGGACAAAATTCTGTGAGAAATACCTTTCAAAAAAATCCATTTATCATGTTCCATAAACATATCATCTGCAGTTGTGCTTACTAGAAGTTCTGTCCAATCCACCGGTTCATCACTTTTTAGATACAAATTTCTTATTTCATCCTCAGAAATCAATTTTGGAACATTCTCCACTGTTTCTGTCTCTTTGTAAGTTCTATCTTCAGGTTCCTGTATCACTTCATTCTTCACAAATCCAGAATTTATATTTTGTTCTTGTGGATTCAAATAGGATTCAATACTATCATTGATTTCATATTCCATAACAGGCTGAGGTTCTCTAATTGTATTCTGAGTATAATATTGATTTTGAATGTTTCTATGTGCGTTAACTTGTCTATTTCCGCCTAGTCTTTTTGTATCAGTATAATAAATACCGCTTCCAGGTATACCAACACTCGTCGTTACTTGACCTTTTGTATTTATTGTCTTATGATACCCTTTTCCGCCTACGCTTACACTCATACCAGTTTTCCCAAAGTTTAACTTAACACCTTTGCACAGCGTAACACTTTTTCTAAATCGTAATCCCATAATTTCACATCCTGTCTATTACTACAATTGTTTTATCATCTTCTGATCCATTGTCTCTTGCCTTATCTGCAATTTTTTGCATTGTCTCCTTGTTGATATCACCAAGTATAAAATCTTCAAGTTCATCTGTTGATACATACTCATGTATTCCATCTGATGATAGCAGTATTCTTTTACACTGATTCAATAAGGAATATTCATTCACACAAATACCTGTTGCATATTTTAAATTTCCACCACCCAAACAATAGGTTATCTCATTCTTATTACATATATCCGCTTCTTCAATCTGCCCTCTGTCAAGCAGCCACTGATATGTTGTCTGATCTTTTGTAAACTGTTTTAAATAACTACCCTGCAATCCATACACTCTTGTATTTCCAATATGAAAAATATAGCAAGTATCTGGTAATAAAATTATTCCTGTAAGCGTAGTTGCCATGTTTTCTTTACCAGGAAACTGTTTTGCATATTCCAATAGACCTATATTACAGTTTTCTATAAATTGATGCAGTTTTTCTGCTGTAATATTCTCCACATCAATTTTGTCAAACTGATTCAATACGTATCGGCTTGCAAGCTCTCCACCAGCATTACCACCTACACCGTCCGCAATTGCTACCAAAGCTCTGGAATTTATCTGTGTTTCAGAAAATGAGTCAGATATAATATGCTCATTCAATAATGCCGCATCTTCGCATATTGCTTTTTTATATCCTTTTTCAGAATAAATAATCACTTTCATATCGACACCTGCCTCTTAATTTCTTACACACATTATTCTTCGTTATTCCCATATGTTTCTGTACACTTTAATGAATACGTCATATTTTCATTAATTATAGACTCCACCACAATTTCGCAGTCAGAAAATAGCTCATGGTCAAACATATACCTAGAAAGAGGATTAATAAACATACTCTCAACAATGTTGCCAATACCTCGTCCACCATTATCCAAATTTCCCATAGCCGCATTTAATAATGTGTCATGTGCTTGATCTGACAATACAAGCTTAATTCCTTTATCCATTTTCAAGTTGTTAATTATACGATTTATCTGAGAATCAAGAATTTCTCCAGCAACATTTTCTCTGATAAAATCAAATACAACGATGTTTTCTCCGATTCGATTCAGTATTTCCGGTCTTCCCAATTCCAATTTAAAATAATGCTCTATGCCTTCTCTTACTTTAGACTGTACTTCTTCATAGGACATATCAGAAGAAACAACCTGCTTACGCTCACCACTGGCAGTTGTCTGATATATTCCGAGATTGCTGGTAAAAATAATAATTGTTTCAGAGAAATAAACTGTATTGCCTTGTCCATCTGTCATTCTTCCATCCTCCAGAATTTGAAGGAACTTATCTAAAATAGACGGATGTGCCTTTTCTATCTCATCAAACAACAGTATGGAAAAAGGATTATTTTTTACAGCATTTGTCAGCTGTCCGCCTGCTTCGTAGCCAACATATCCCGGAGGTGCTCCAAGTAATTTCTGATCACTATGTGATTGTCCATACTCACTCATATCAAATCGAATGCAGCATTTTTCATCGCCGAACAACTTTTCCGCCAGAGTCTTTGCTGTCTCTGTTTTACCAGTACCAGTTGGACCTGCGAAAAACAGTACTCCCTTTGGCTTTCCGTGCGATGCTGTTTGAACTCCTGACATACCTGTTACTGCACGTTTAATAATATCAAGTGTTTTAACTATCGCATAATCCTGTCCCTTTACTCTTTTTCTAAAATCTTCTTCCGCTGTTTTCAATTCAGAAATGCTTAATTTATTCCATGGGTTATCCTTAATTCCATACTTATATAAATCAATAACATCGCACATATCTTTAATATGTATTCTTTCATTTTTACACAATCTTCTTAAGCCATTTAATTCTGTAAAACAGAATCCTTCGGTCAATGCAACAAATCTATCCTGAATCTTTTCAAGTTCACTTGGATTTTCGTTATAGTATGGAAATTCGTCTACATAAATATCTCCTGCAAAAAAGGTTGGAAAATTGTCGCCTTTTACAAGCAATTCCCTCTCTTCCTTTTCAGGAGTTCTTAATGTTATTGTTTTTACATTCGGATTATCCAAATAAAACCATGCCGGTATATCATTAATTTTATTAACAATAAGTATGACCAGATTTTTTAAAATTCCCTGTTCTGTTTTTACATCTTTTCCCTCTAAAGAGGCTTGCATTAATACGGTAAAGCTGTCAACTTCCGACTGCTCCATATTATCCGGCGAAGTTATATATCTTGAGGCAAAATCCATTATTACAGTAGTAGCCTCTTGGTTCTGCGTTATAGCTGTTCTTGTAAGTCTTGCTGCAGTTGCATTTCGTCCTCTAAACTCTGCCGCAATACAGCCGTCAGCTACACTAGCCTGTACTAACTGTGCAAATTTCTGGATATATCCTTCTTCACAATTATTATAAAATCCTCTGATACTATCGTAGAATACAATATTCTGATATCCTTCGTTTTTTAAATGATAATGCAAATACTCGGTTAGTCTCAATATACTACCCTGTTGCATACCATCATCTCCGGAATATTGATATTTATCCAGCACATTACCTTCTAATATTACAATTGGCTTTATTCTGTCAAAAATATCAAGTTCCTTTTGCCACTTAGGAGTAAAATCGCCCATTTATATATCCTCCTTAAAATCTAAATTCTCTATTATGAATGCCAACCGATATAACCTCATTATTTATCATAAAATTTTGAATCTCATTATGATTTCCTCTAATATATTTTTCATACTTATCACGATACTGATCACTTAATATATGAATAATTTGATTAGAGGATCCTCTGAGAAATGCCCTATCATTCAGTTCTTCCTTATATTCGCCATCGATTAGCACTGATATTCTGTCTAATAACTTTATTTGAGCTTCACTTGTCAATTCTTTTATTTGGTAACCTGTATATAAAATAACATCTTGTGAAATGTCTGCTACCCGTTTCAGTAAATCTGTCAGTTCATCTGCCTGTTCCACAGGATCGCCTCCAGTAATCGTAAAGCCATCAATTTCATGTCCTACCGCTACAGTACGTATCAATTTTTCGACTTGCTCAATCGTAGCAAAATACTTTTCATCAGTTTTCCAAAGTTCCGGATTACTACAACCTTTACATTTATGATGACATCCTGCAAACCATATTCCAATTCTATTTCCAGGTCCAAGCACCTTTACAGGATAAAGGATTCTTGCTATATACATTAAACAGTCCTCAATATCAAATATGCAGCCCCTGATTGTCTGCTACCATTTGTTTCATTTCCACCTAAACCTATTTCATCATCTACATGCAACTCTGTTTTTTCAGCTATCTTTTGATTATTTACAAAAGTAAAATTTGTATTGCTAAGATTTTCTATATAAACCTTGTCGTCATCTTTCATAATTTTGGCATGCTGTCTGCTTACATATGCTTTATCCGCAAGATATTCTTTCATTTCATTTTCTCTTCCTAATATCGCAGTTCCATCTTTAATTTCATACGCATATTCTCCATCTAACGATGTCATTACATATTTGCAAGTATTATTCTCACTTTGTAATATTGGTGCAATATCCGAAATGTCTTCTCCACACTCAACACATTTCTTTGCTGTAGCTGAATTTATGCACCCACAATCGCAGATTCTTACATATTTTTCTTCCACATTTTCAGATGCATTCTCCTGAGCAGTAATTTTTGCCTGTTCAGTCGCTTCATCAGTAGCTTTTACACTTGTCAGGTCAGTCTCGCATCCCATACATTCAATCATATTGGGTTTGTTATGCATACCGCATACCGGACATATCTTGAACTTTTCCATATAATCACTCTTTTCTTAATACCTGTTTTCTTGTCTCTGTCTGTTTTTTGCTAGCAGTTTCAAGCACATCAACTTTTTCTGTCATATTAAAATCACTTACATTTATAATTTGTGCATATTCTTCTGCTGGTGGTAACATAGAAATCCTATTCATCAATACAACGCCTTTTTCTTTAAGTCTCCTCTCAATTTCAGGAAATTCATCGCAAAATTCCACCATCTCATCACACAATACAGAACTTTCCTCTTCAGAAGGTTCTCTATCACAAGTGTCTACTCCACCTAATTCCATTGATATCTGCCCATTAGCTGCATATGTAACATTAACGACTGAACCTTCGGAGAAATGGTAAAGTTCGTTTCGGAACTTTCTTCCACTCTTCTTAACCACCTCTCTGCTTCCTACTACATTATAGCCCATATCACGCATAACCTGATCCAGGCTCTCTGATATATATTGCTGTTCTTCTATTTTTGCACTTTGCGATTCCAGTTCTGCAACTTTATGTCTTAAAGAATTCAAAGAATCCATTGAGAAAGTAAATGAAATCACAGGCATTCCTAAGCATTCACTATAATATCTATGTTTTGATACAAGTTCATCAAATTCTTCTCCATATTCTTTGATCTGTTCTTCATACGCCTTACATTTTTTTATATATGGAAGAACTGTCATAGCATAATAATTATCAATAAAACTGTCGTCTGTTATTTCCTGTGCTCTTCCTAAAATAGCAATACCTTCTTTTTGCAAATCAGAACTAATATTAGAATTATTTGCCTCACGCAACACATCTTTAATTTTTGCTTTTTGGCTTTCTAAATGGCTCTGTGGCTTTACAATTTCATCATCTACTCTTATCGACATGCCATCAGTAATGCTATCCTCTATATTCTTTGACAATACATCTTTTATTTCATTACTTTGGCTTTCATATTGTGCAACAATTTTCCTTGCAGGTTCTTCTACTGTTTTAACCTTGGAATTAAATACTTGCAGGTTTTCTAATCCACTTTGTTTACTTAAACCAGCAGATTCTTGAATGATCTTCTCAATTTGTGTTATTGAGTTTCGAATACTCTGTTGTACCTCATTTCCAGCTCCGACTCTGTCTACCAACATATCAATGCTTGTTGTTGCAGTGCCTAGTCTTTCTTTTAATGTTGCAAGCTCTCCTCTATGTTGCTGCAGCTTGTCCAATTCTCGCTTTGTCTTTCGTTCACGTTCTCTTGCTTCCGCTAATATTCTCCGTTGCTCCGGAGTAAGTGTATATCTCGCTGATTTAGGTCCGCTCATTTAGTATCACTCCTCTAACAAATCAAATTCTTCGTAACGCTTTACTGGAATAGCACATTTTCTTGCAAATTGCATTGCTTCGCTTCCAGAATTACAATAAATAGTAAATTCTTTCTCTCCTCCCTCTGCCTCAAACACAAGATCTGAAACTGAAATATCAAGCATGACATTAGTTGGGGCATCGGGATTATCAGGATCGTCAGGATCATCTATAGAGCCATCACTTTTACTACAACTCCAAAGAGTGCAGGATAACATCATTAGTAGGTAAAATAATCTTTTCATACTTGTTTGTTTATAAATGAATTATTGTAAATTATTTTCCACCTCTTTTATAAAATCAGGCTTTTCGTTCAACTGGAGATAATCTTCAGTTAATCGATAAGTATCCTCTACAGGAATTTCAATAATAGCAACCAAATTTTTCTTCCAATCATGTCGGCTTTTGTCTCTATTACTATCCGTAAATATATTTAAGCCTATAGAATAAGCTTCCTGAAAATGAGGTCTCAAAATATTAGGAGGACAATGGTATAATAAAGGAACATTAATAAGATTAGGTTTGCATTTGTATAAAATTTGTCTTCCTTTTAAATGGGGAAATCCAAATACTGCAATATAGCAATGATTTGAAGCACCTTCACAACCAAATGAATAAGCTACTTGCAAAGAATGAGTCAAATCTAAAAAGGGAGTACTGGCCAAGTTATAATGTTGTATAATACTATAAATAAGAGAATCCTTTAATTCTGTTCCTTCAATAGGGTATTTTGAGGGAAGTTTATCTTTTAATAAATCTTTCATTTTATTTAATTCATCGTATCGTCTCTCTAATTCATTTGGTTGTAGATTTAAATTTCCATTAGCCCCCCGAAATATTGACGGGTAAAATGAATATTGTTTGTTTTTATTAAGATACAGTTTGTTTTGACCTCGATATAATAACAGACGTTCTTGATTGTAAAAATGCAAATGCGCAACAATTCTAACCAAATTCGTAAAGGAATCCACTTCATAAAAGTTTGCCTGATTAGGCATATGTTCATCTTTCTTTATCCTACAAAAAGATGAAATATCCTCAACTTCCAGATGATCTAAGCTCATAATCAGTCTATTTAGTACCCCAGATTCCCCAGAAAGGTAAGTTAATTGCATAAAAAAGCGTGGGAACTGTCAGTTTATTTTGTAAGAGGTACGACCAAGCACCTAGCAGAAATAAACAACTACCCCACGCAAACCGGATATATATACGAAAAGTAAATATATGGCAAGCATGAGCGTCTGAATCGTTTATCCCTCTGCTTTGAGTTTTGGTCGTTTTCTTACAAAGGATAAAGCTGAAACGCTTCTATTTAAAACAATATGTCCGTTGTTAAATTACTCTAACAACGGAACAAATGTAATCAATTAAATCGTTTTATCAAACGCTCATAGGGGTAGTCGTAGGCCAAAAATAAATCTTTATTCACAAATCACCGCATTCATAAAATAATTCCTTCATCCGCAAAGCTGAAATAAGTATCCTCAGAAATAATCAGGTGATCCAGGAGCCTTATATCTAAAATCTTACCTGCTCCGACTATTTTCTTCGTCAACTCTTCATCCGGTTTACTGGGATGCAAAACACCTGTCGGATGATTATGTACCAAAATAAAACCTGTTGCGTGTGCCATCAGAGCCGTCTGGTATATAATCCTTACATCGACAAAAGCATGCTCCAAACCTCCCTTCGAGACCTGCGACGAACCGATTATTTGCATGCACGAATTTAATAAAATCATCCAAACTTCTTCATGATGGGACATAAAAGATTTAAAAAATTCTTCGATATAAAGAAAAGCATCACGGGAACACCTTATTTCAGACGATAATTCCAGGCTTTTACGGGGTTTATAAACCACCTCCACTTCCTGAAAAAAATGGGTATTGGGTACGATTCCCGCTGTTACCGATCCGTCATAAAAGTTATTTTCCATCATTTTTGAGTTAAATTTAATGATTAATGAAAGAGAGAAACTGTTTTCAATGGGGTAACCCCAGGGCGTAGGGAAGGGAATAATCCCCGTATATCTGAAATTATATTATAAAATTTTTTTTCTGATCAGGTATTTAAAAAAGTACTTTTACCCGGAGCTCCATATTGACAGGTATAAAAAAAGCCTCCCGTTCATTTCCGGACGGAAGGCAAAAAAGAGTATTACGAATATACAGGGAATGACGGATTGTTAGTAGTTAAATATAAAATGCCTGAATTTAAGACAATTACTATCCGGATATAAAAAAAGGATCCGATCTTTAACACAGATCAGATCCTCCATGAATCAGAGACAGATATGTATTTCTTCCCTCTCTTTATTCTTCAAATAATTATCCATCAACTTACATAAATTCTCCGCCATTCTTTTCAATTCGGCTTCATTGAAGTATTCCACCTCGGTGTGGTAAACTTCTGTGATTTTCCACGGCACAAATGTTGTGGATGTTTTTTTGGGTTTAAGTTCTCGTTTTTTCATAGGTTCATATTTAAAATGCAGAAATTATTTCATAACCCATTTTACGGGTATCGGAAAACTTGATTCTCTTAGTTTCAAATAATAAATTGAAATATTCCACTGCTGTATTATGTTTCTGATCAGGCAGGCCGACCTCACGCCTCAAACTATTGATTTTCTGTTCGATTTCTTCACCGCTGATCCTCATTCCGATTTCAAAATTCTGGAGCAATAATTGTCTGTAAAGCCGCATCGTTACATCAGGACTGTATTTGACCATACAGATATTTCTGATTTTGTTCATTTTTTCCGTATTTCCCATATTCTCTTCCAGAATATTCCGTATCTTTTCATCAGAAAGACCCAGGTATTTAAACTCTTCGTAATATTCCCGTATTTTCCGGTGTAACGCATTTTTGACTGGTATATTAAATATTTCAAAGTTTAATGTTTGAGGCTGGAGGAAGTAGGTATAGAATTGTTCTATAGCGATTTTGATATCCTCTTTTGTATATTTCGCCATTTTTTCTTTTTTTAAGTTATTATTTATTTTCAAATCAATTTTAACTCCCGAAGTACATAAACCGATACTATATTCCGAGAGGACATGTTTCAGGTTAAAAAGATTCCCGTACAGTTCGTTATTGATCTTCTGATAAACGGTATAACTGATCAGGTGGTGGTTGATATAGTATTCAGTATAAATAAACTTCTGAAAAGCAGATGTTTCAAACCACTGATTGAATTTTAATTTCCTGTAGTCGGTATTCCGCATCTTCTCCATTAACTTCATTGTTTCCCGGGTATAGTTATCTGTAAGCGTTTTATTCACCTCCTGCAGCCCGAAGGGATCATCTTTCTGATATTCACTGTTCACCAGAAAATAAGCTTTCATACCGGGAAGATCCCTGAAACGGTTCATCATTTGTACAATATCGGTATAGGAGTGCTTATTTTTCCCGGGAGCGATGATCAGCTCATAATTTTTCCCTTTTAAATCATAGCCCTGGCGGTAAGTAGTGATGATCACTTCCGCATCCAATTCCCCGGTTTGCAAAAGCTGGTCATAATATCCGGTGTTTCCTTCTACCTCTATATCCGTTTCATCCGTTTCTTTTTTGTGTTGCTTAGTCATGGAATTTATAACGGCCAGCTTTACGATCCCTCTGTCACGCAGGCTTTTCTCAAGCAAAGGAAGCTTATCGGATTTATCAAGCAGGGAGATAACAACAGTTTTCCCGTTTTTTCTTAAACCCATGGTCAGCTCCGTTATTCCCCCGATCAGTTCCTTATAGTTTACATCAATTAAATTCCGGACCTGCGGCTCTTTCCGGACAGCCCTGAAAATAGTCATCCCTTCATAAAACGAATCCCGGGAATATAAAGGAGTTCCGGACAGCAATATCACTCTCTTATATCTGCAACCGAAAGTCAGCACCTGCTCAATCGCTTCTTTCTTCCAACTATAATCAGTTACCAGAGAATGGGCTTCATCAATTATCAGGGTTGTATCCCGGCGGATAAATTTAGGAATATGCTGATAAACCGTGATCAGTTGTTCCGCTTCATAACAGCTCCTGTCCTCGGCACAATAAAACGGGAGATCATGCCTCGCTGCCAATCTGCGGCCTAATAATAATGTATCTGTAGTAAATAAGAAAGGAATATTTTTCCTTTTCAGGTAATCTAAAAGATAGAATGATTTCCCGCCTCCTGCCGGACATTCTATGCTTACCTTAAACGAAGAATTGAAATTAAGTTCATCCAATAGCTTCGTTTCTGAAAGATTTTGACTAAAATCATAAATTCCTATATTCATATTAAAAATGAAATAAAACACACTTCCTGTGTCAATATTCACTGTTGCACTTCGGGGTATTTTTTATATATATAATTACTGTGAAGTGCGCCAGGTTTTCAGGGAGCAGAATGGCTCAGGAAGTGTATATAAACCGATATCTTCCCCGAATGATCTGATAAGCTTTATTAATTATATTGTATCTGGGGGATTCTGAAAAGAAATGATCTGGTAAAGGTTACAGGAAAGAAAAACACTTCCCGTCTTTCATTATCTCTGAAATTTATAAGAGGTGAGTGTCGCAATTAAGAATCATATGAAATGTACCCTGACCGGCAAAATAAAATCCCATCGGATAAAACAATGAGATTCTATTTTGTTTGTGTCAAATGTATATATCTGGAATTATGATTTTAGTATGCGTTCCGGAAGGGGTTAATCCACCTCTGTTTTAATGACACAAAGTTAATTACAATTCAGGTTACATCCAAGTGATTTGAGAAATTTATTTTCATAATATTTTATTGTGTTAATGGGTGTTTTTACCGGATTATAGAGGAAACAGGAACGGTTTTCCGGGAATAATCCGGTAAATAAAGCAACGGGTTAATTATCTTCCAATGGTTGTGAAGTTATATATGTTTAATCTTTAAATCCTGAAAGTCACCCCAGGTGGTGATCACTCATGGGGAAATATACCAAACCTTATATTGGTAACAACACAAGAAAGACAGGTTGAAAGAAGAACCCACTAAAAGCAGGCTCTTCCTTTACAGCTAAGCTACAAGCAAGGGAAGCATTGAATCTACCCGGTCTTTTAATATACTGAAAATGTTACAGACATTACGCGGATCTCCGAGAATATTTTCAACATCACGGGAGGTCAGATTATGTATTGCATTTATTACTTTTCCTATACCGTACTTATCTCCATCTTTACCGGACTTTGTTTTCATTAATTGAGCAATGGCGTCAATCAAATAAGGTCTCTTCAAACATTCTCCTAAATCCAAATTTTGTAATGTTTCTATAATAGTATCCCCAACACTTAAATCATACTTCACATTATCAACCACTTTTCCCTGCCAGGCTTTCACCCAGTCATCAGGAGTTAACAATTTTCCCTGGGTATAGTACTTTATTACAGTATTTACAGGTATTTTCAGATTTTTACTGACTTGATAAACTTTTTGCATAAACTCGTGGTAAGTAGCATAACTAGCAACTTTGATTTTTTCTTTACTTCTGAATCCTCTGTCCTGACTATAATTAACCGCCATATAGCGGGCAAAATCCTGTACAGAATTGAAGTCCTTTATTTGTACGTTAGTAAGTACATAAGGATCTTCGCCCTGAAGGACTGCTTGTTCAGACATCTTATATAACCCTATGATCAGGGCCTGGTTTTGAGCAGAACAGACTGGTACATAAACAGGAGTGCCTTTGGGGACAAGAGTTCCATTTAAATACTGTAACGGAATATCGGCTTGATGGAAAATATCTCCTGAAACAAAGTATTTTACAGAATCCTTCTCGTACATTTCATGTTGGTAAAGTTCTTGAACCTGTTTCACCATTTGGGGGACTATTTCAAAATTGACTGTGGAAATAGCAATTGGCAAATCTGTATGTTCAGAGTATTCAGAAGCAAATTGTAATTTTAGTGTCAAAGGATGGGTTCGTAATAGTTTTTTCAGAACCTTTTGGGATTTTTGATATTGTTTCAGATGTTTGTTGCCGTCTTTAGCTTCACCGTTATCTTGCCAGGCAGCTTTCAGGATTCGGATATTTTTTATCTCTTCATTCATATCTAATAATTTTATATCGGAAGATGCTTTCTTCAACATTTGCTTAGAATTATTTTTAGTTAAAATTATTGTTTTTTGAATATTTTTCATGATATTGAATTTATTAGTTAATAATATCCCCTTCCGCTCCAACTAGCTAAGTTTTCCTTCCGGGGGTGATAACTTACGGCTTCTCAAATTGTTTTCTCCCATTTATTTTCTTGGAGTGTCCTACCTGGTAGGACTCAATTTGTAGCTGCCTTCGTCATCGGTTTGTCATTGATCAATGAACTATGTAACCATCAGAACTCCGGAGTTGCATTTGATTACGATGCAAAAATAAGGTGGGAAATAAAGGATTAAAAATAGGAAATTCCGGGAGTTGAAGGGGTATTTCCTATGTAATAAGAATCAATAGGTTAGATATAAAACAGAGAAGAAATTTTTATTTACCAATATTTGGGGAATAACTCACTGAGCGGGGTATCCAGAGTCACTTCTTCAGAATTATATTCCTTATAAGACTTATGGCTAAGAATTTCGTTGGTGACACTTTTAAATTTACCGTTGGTTTCTTCCCACTTCAGATTATCGGATATTTTTGTGCGGATGGTAGCGATCCAGTCTCTCAGGATCTTTGATTTCTTCCGTTCTTTCTGCCTGATATTAAATTCCTCTTCATCGGGGAGGATCGTGATATAACCCATTAACGAAAGAAAGCGCGCGATGAACGTACAGATTTTATCCGTTTTCTTACCCTGAGGATCATGGTAAGGCGTCTCTTCCTGTAAGAAGTGGTAAAGCTGGGTGATGATCCGGTTGATGGTATGATCGGATTTTGCTCCCACCCTGTCTTTATATAGGGATAGTTCTGTATGTACCTCTTCAATGGTTTTCTCTTTTAAATAGGTATCGAGGTATTCTTTCAGGTGTTGAAAGAACCAGTTATCCTCATTCTTCAGAGCTATTTCTTTATTACCATATACGATTTTTAAGGGTTTGGAGGAAACACCCAACTGATCGAAAGGTTTTTGGGCTGTAAATAATTCGTGCATGGATCTAAATAACCGGAGCATATCAGGCCGGACGAACTCCGAGAAATAATAAAACCCGGAATCATTGGTTGCCTCGAATAACTTACTGCTGGCAAAATTGTAGCTGTAGAAATCAGGTAATAACCAGATAATGGTATCCTGTCGGTCATCGGTAATCAGGTATTCATCGTTCCGGGTAAAGTCTTCCAATTTAGTGTATAAATCTATGGGATAGTCGATTATTATATCTTTATCCTTGAAAAATTCATATTGATCGGGATGGGGAGATGCACCTTGTTTGATGTAATAATTCCTATTCGCTTGTATCAGTTCACTGAATTCCCAGCCCGAAGCATCGAAATAGGTGTGTAAAAGGGTATCTATAGCTTTCAGGTCTTTTCCTTCAAAACCAGTTCGTTGATATTCTTCTTCCGCTGCCATGGAGTTTTGTTTTCCCAAAAATAAAAAAATGCCCCGAATCTAAAAAGACTCAGGGCTAAATTTAAACAAGATGCTGCATGGCTTGTTCTACTTGTTTTTCTTCGAAACCATCTAAATATATTTCCGTCGTTGCCAGATTGGCATGTCCCATTAGTTCACTGATAATGCCAATATTGACTCCGGAACGTTTCAATACTGTGGCAAAGGAGTGACGGGCCACATAGGTCGTCAGACGATGTTTCAAATTCATTGCCTCACTGATGTATCCTAAACTTTTGTTAATCCTTCCCCTCACTTTTTGAATCCGGTCAAATATTTGTTGTTCCGTAACGTGTATTTTTTTATCAAGGATTGGAAAAATATAATCATCCTCTTCTGCATCTGTTTTCGAATATTTATCCAATATCTTCCGAGCTTCCGGCAAAAGATTAAAAGTCAACATTTTCTTTGTCTTATGACGGACATAATAAATCCGGTTATTTTCAATATTTGCATATTTCAGAAAAGCAATATCCTTAAAATTTATTCCTGCCGTTAAATAAGAAAACATAAATATATCTCTGGCCAATTCCAGATAAGATTTAGGACATGCATTCACAACAGACAAATCTAACCGAGACAATTGGGAAATCGTTTCTTTATTTATCGCCCGTTTACGCGTTGAAGTCCACAAACTTCCAACTTTAAATTTTTTAAACGGATTCTTATTACATACGAATATTTCTTCCTCCAAGGCTTTATTGAAAACAGATTTCAGTGTACTAAACTTCGTTGCGATACTATTATCTGCCAAACCTGACTTTCGGAGAAACATTTCATAATCTTTCAAAAATTGAAAATCCATATCTGTGAAAGAAATCTTTGTTGATCTAAACTTATTCAGTGATGACAAAGTAAATTTGTATTTATCACGTGTATTGAGTCGTCCAAGATCGGATAATTCGTTAATGATTTTTTGAAAGTATTCTTCTACTGTCATTGCGGGTTTCTTTTTTATTCCGATAATATCATCGATCGAATAATTTTTCCCCTGAATTTTATATTCTAACTCCCGTTTTTTAAATTCCTGAATCTGTTTATCCAAAAGATATTGCAAATGTTCCTGATTAGGGATACCATTCTTCAAGCAGTTATTATCGAAATCCCAATAATCGACTTTAATTCGTAAACCAGAAGTAATTTTTCGGACAATGCCATTATGATATAAACGAATTATTATTGCCACCTCATTCTGTTTTGAAATTCTGTCTCTCCGACAAATAGCTGATATTTCCATAAAATAAAGCAAAAACGACTGACAGAGAATGGCCTAAATAATATGGAGGACTATAAAAGTGGGTACAAATTGGTAACAAAACCCACTCTACGCCAAAATCGATATATTTGTATCATATTATATATCAACGAGTTACCAAAACCAAAATTGAAGAACAAAAAAAGAACCGACTTCAGTCAGTTCTTTTGAGTGTAGCGCTAAGGGGAATCGAACCCCTGTTTTAAGAATGAGAATCTTACGTCCTAACCCCTAGACGATAGCGCCATTTCGAGTATTTTAAAAAAGCCTGCTCTTGCAGACTTTCCCCAGAGCTGTTAGTGAGATTTGAACTCACGACCTCTTCCTTACCAAGGAAGTGCTCTACCCCTGAGCTATAACAGCATTCACTTTTACTTTCGTTCAGACTACCCTTATTTGAAAGCGGTACAAAGGTAGTGGTTTTACAATAGAATACAAATTTTTTGTAGCATTTTTTTTAGATTTCGATCAGTTTTTATCAACAATTGAAATAAACTACTGAAAATCAATAATAAAATAAGGATAGTTTCCGGTATTCGTGTTCGGGTCCCTGAACACGAATACCGGAAACTGCTTTGCTTATCCTCCCTTAGCGTCTCGGAATATCGACCGAAGTTTCTTTTTGGCCTTTAAGATGCTCAGAAAAGAAATCTACCAGCCGCCAATAGAAATATTCGTCCATATCTCCGAAACTATGACGTTGTCCCGGAAGAATCAGCATTTCGAAACGCTTATTAGCCCGGATCAAGGCATTTACAACACGGATCGTATTCGCATCATGGACATTATTGTCGATATCACCATGTACAAGCATCAAATGCCCTTTCAATTGCTTAACAATTTCGGGATTCGTGGCTATTTTATAGACAAAGGTAGTATCTCCTTTTTCCGAAACGACCTCTTTCACACCATGATGTGTCTCGCTCCACCAACGGTTATAAATCCGGTTATCGTGGTTCCCGGCACAGGATACCGCAGCTTTATAAAAATCGGGATATTGACAAATTGCAGCAGTAGACATAAAGCCACCTCCCGAATGACCATGTATGCCGACTCTGTCGATATCTATAAACTTATGGCGGGCAGCCAATTGTTCGACAGCCACCTTATGATCGGCCAAAGGATAATCACGCATATTCCCATAACCATAATTATGATACCATTTGGAGCGGGAAGGATGTCCACCCCGCTGTCCTACCGAAATCACAATGAATCCGGCCTGAGCCAAACGATCCGTCCGTACACTCATCCGGGTAAAAGGATAACATACAGCTTCAACCTGGGGACCCGGATAAACATAATCGATAATGGGATATACCTTGGTCGAATCGAAATCGTAAGGTTTATACATCACCCCGTATAAATCCGTCACCCCATCGGCAGCCTTGACGACAAAAGGTTCCGGAAACCGGTAACCAGCCGCTTTCAATTGCGAAAAATCACTTTCCTGAATAGTCATCACTTTATTCCCCTCCCGGTCTAACAGATCGGCACAAGGAATCGTATTCACCCTCGAATAATTATCCACAACGAAACGGGCATCGTCATCTATTTTTACTTTATGAAAATACTCCCCTTTTGTAATCCGTTTCAGTCCACTACCATTTACATTCACTTTATACAGCTGTTCATAATACGGATTTTCTCCCTCTTCCTTGCCATTCCCCACAAAATAGATCGTCCGTGTAGCTTCATCCACTTTCAGCACCTGCTCCACATGCCAGGGGCCTTTCGTGATCCGGTTTTTAAGATTTCCCTGATCATCGTATAAATATAAATGAGCCCATCCATCACGTTCACTCCAATGAATCAACTCCTTTCCCTTATTCAAGACAGCCAAAGGCCGCGTTTCCTGATAAGTATTCATCCGTTCCTGAATAATCGGCACAATCGAATCCTGCCCGATCGTATAAGAGCAGATATCGATACGATGAAGGTCCCGGCTACTACGAACCAGAAAAAAACGGTCGTTATCTCCCAGCCAAACCGGTGATACATACTCCATGTCCCGCTGTTTCTGTTCTGCAGGTTTATAGGATAAACTCAAATTTTGATTTTTAAACGCCGCTACTTTTATTTCCTTACGAACATTATTCTGCATATCGAATACATAAAGATGCTCCTCAGGGGCTTCCATCTCTCCAGGCATCTGATATTTATAAGTTTCCAACGTAGGACGTGGCTGAGCGATAGAATTGATCACCCACAATTCCTTTACTGCCCGGTCGTCGGATACCGTTACCGCAAAGTGTCTGGAATCGGGAGACCAACATCCCGATACCCGCCGGCGTTTACCGTTGCAAAGCGTATCAGTATTCAACATACTGTAAGGAATGCCATAACCGAAATCCTTCACTCCATCCTGTGTCAATTGAATCTCGAGAATCGTACTATCCTTCTCGTTTTTCCGGGCTTTCTCATAATCTTCCCGACTCATCCGGAAAAGGTTACAATCCTTAGCATATACCACCGTCTGGCCATCGGGAGAAAAATTTCCCCATCCCAATTTTTTCGGTTCCTTTTCCTGCCCTTTCAGATGAGTAAGTTTACGGGAAGGATAATCATAAGAGAAATAAAAGACTTCTTTTTCTCCTTTCTTCTTGTCTTTCTCCTCTTTTCTCGGTTTCACTTCTTGCGAAGATTCCACCTCAAAAGTAAACGTCCGGCCGTCTTCCTTTGCCTTGAGATTACGTATCGGCAGATGGCGGGCCTCGAAAGGATCACGAACGATCTCCGTCAGCTGAGCAGCCAGTTCATCCCGGTCGAACAGCAGATTCTTTGTACGCGCAACCGGATCGACCACATACCAAAAAGTTCCTTCACTCGTTTTATACTCGAACCAGAAACAATTTCCTTTCTGAAACCAATGCGGATCGACCAAAGTAGAAAACAACATGTTCTTCAGCTTATCTCCGGTAAACTTTTCTGCCTGCAAATATTCAGGCAACCTCTCTTGCGAAAATACCTTACCGGCACAACAAAGGCCGATAAATAAAAAAATAATAATCCGATTTTTTTTCATATAATAACCATTTCAACGTTGTGTACAAAAATACACATTTTCGTAAAAAGTAATCCGCAAAAGACAAGGAGTAATGAATAATCCGTTGCCAAATCGGATTTATTAAAAATAAATACCAGACATACAAATTTTATGTAATAAATTTTACATGTTTTTGCAATAAAAATTATCTTTGTAATCAGTCACAAGAAGAATACTGTTAAATAGTAAAATATTTAATGCACACCAACAGGAATGCCATAGTATACGGCTTGTCAGCGGGTTCCGGTTTACCGGGACATATTCGCTTCAGTAGAAGTGAATACAGGTATAGTATGCTGTGGTTTTCTTTAATTATCGGTTTTTTGCAAAAAAAATACACTGAGAATTTGGAGGTTATGAAATTTTTTATACTCTCTCTCTCTCTCTCTCTCTCTCTCTCTCTCTCTGGTATCGCGCGTTAAGATATAGATTATTCTTTAATTTTCAAAGAGTTAAGAGAGCGTTTTTTCGCTGGATTTCATACTTTTTCCGGTCTTTTTCGGTTTTCGTTATTTGTTATCATTGCCACCGCCTTTTCCTGCGGAGAGTGCGGTATACTATACCTTCCGGCGGTATGTGGCCTATGGATAGGCCATGCCCGTATGCAGCCGGAACCGTTTGTATATACACCGATCATAGAAAACCAAAAACAATAATACCGGAATAAACATCGCATGAAGAAGATTCTATTCATAGGGCTTCTGTTTGTTTTGGCGGGCACGGGGGTTTGGTCCCAGGAGGTGTCCGACTCAGTCCGCATCCATTACCGCCGGGGATACCGGGGGGTGGATCCCGATTACCACAACAACCGTTCCGAATTGGAACGGTTTATCCGTACCCTGCGCAGGGAACAGGAGTCGGCCCGTCTGGAACGTGTCGTAATCTGCTCGTGGACATCGCCCGACGGGGTGACCCGCTACAACGAGCTGCTTGCCGGCCGCCGTGCCGACTCGCTGAAATCCTGGCTTGTGCGCCACGCACAGATTCCCGGGGAGCTGGTGAGCGTTCGCGGCGAAGGCATCGGCTGGGGCGTACTACGGCAGTTGGTGGCAGTATCCGATATGCTTTATAAGGACGAAGTGCTACACATCCTCGACAATACTCCCGTGTGGATTCGCGACTCCCATGGCAAAATCGTGGACGGACGCAAGAAACAGCTGATGGACCTGCGTGGCGGACAGCCCTATAATTATATGATGGAAAACATTTTCCCGGAAGTGCGTTCCAGTCTTTCGACCATCTGCTACCGAAAATCCGCCCCTTCTATAGACAAGGTTACTACCGGTACTGCTCCCACGGATTCCGCTCTTGCGGAAAAGGAAGAGACAGAGACAGCCGGGTTTCGCAACACAGCGGCGCTGATATCTGCCGGACCGGGAGCGGACACTCCGGCGGAGACCTCCCCGGTAACCTCGCCGAAGGCTTCCGGGAAATTGCGGGAAGCACTCGCCCAAAACCTGGTGATCAAGACCAATCTGCTCTACGATGCCCTGCTCATGCCATCGCTGGAGGCGGAATACCGCTTCAATGACCGCTGGACGGTCAATCTCGAAGGGGAAATAGCATGGTGGAAGAACGACGGCAAACACAAGTATTATCAGCTGGCCACCATCAGCCCGGAAGTGCGCTGGTGGTTCGGACAGCAGAAAAACAACCCCTGGCACGGGCATTACCTGGGCCTGTTCGGCGGCTTCTCGTGGTTCGACCTTGAGAACAAGGAGAACGGTTACCAGGGTGAGGCCGAAATAGCAGGGCTCAGCTACGGCTACATGTTCCCCATTGCCCGTCGGCTCTCACTGGAAGCGGGCCTCGGACTAGGCTACCTGCACAGTAAGTATGAGGAATACGAACCCGTGCCCCACATGGGCGGCACGCACTATGTTTACCTACAGACCAAACGTGTGGACTATTTCGGTCCGCTGAAACTGAAACTGGCGCTCGTATGGCATTTGCAGGATATTAACAGGAAGAAAGGAGGCGCACAATGAGCAAGAAGATAGGATTCCGTTCTTATCAAAACGACGAAGAACCGGACAAACAAGACGAATTAGAGAAGCAACAAGCCGAGCGGCAGAAAGCCATAGCAAACTTCATCGGCCAGAACTATTCACCCATCGGTACCACTTCACAGAAATGTTACAAGACCACCGCTGAACTGGTATATGAGCTGTCGAACATTGTCGATGGCGCTCCGATGGCGCTGGCCAAACAACTGGCTGATGGGGGGCGTAAAATAAACTGTGTCATGCGGCGTTTTTTTCCAAGCTCATCGGTCGGGGATCGGCCAGCGCCAAGGGGGTGCACCAGCACTCCCGACGAGCGTAAAATTACAACAACTTAAATCTATCTCCAAACTTTATCGCCAGTTGTTGGGCAATTGTGCCCCAATTAGCCAGTGGCATAGTCCATTTCTTGCGTATGTTGCGATAAGCGAGGTAGACAAGCTTCTCAAGGGCGGTGTCATTAGGGAACACGCCCTTGTTTTTTGTAACTTTCCGTATTTGCCGGTGGTAGCCTTCAACGGTATTCGTCGTATAAATCATACGACGTATATCGGATGTGAACTGGAAGTATTCAGTGAGCTTTTCCCAGTTGTCCT
>ERZ834694.1482-NODE-1482-length-20688-cov-6.111763_pt1 | contig 20688 bp, 19 predicted proteins | sample MGYA00519691_ERZ834694 | MGnify/ENA primary metagenome ERZ834694 (study PRJEB31850, sample SAMEA3708758) | human gut metagenome | biome: human gut; feature: human-associated habitat; material: faeces | place: China | collected 2014 ... | reverse complement strand
ATACTCGTTTTCATACTTTTTTGATCGTTACAAAGTTAATATCAAGCGAGTTGTCTCCAAGTATGAAAAATTGTGCAAATTACTGAAATATAACCTGTTGTACCGTTTCTTGTTCCTATTATATCAGTAACGATATGGGAACTGAAGTCTTTCGCAACTTTTATCGAACCTCCTTTTTCAGCTTATGCAGTATTATGAGCTAAACACCTAACTGATTAGTGGACTGCATTTTTGCTGTATTATCATTAACCTTGCCTTTTTCTTTTACGTTTATTTGAAAAAACGGACCGCACCTCTCGGTGCGGTCCGTTTTTGTCGGATCGGGAGTCTATCCATTACTTCTCCACGTCGGTCTTGGCGCGCTTCGTCATCAGATCGTAAGCGATCGGCGTCGCGAGGAAGATCGTGGCGGCCGTACCTACGACCACGCCGATGATCAGCGCGAAGATGAAGCCGCGGATCGTCTCGCCGCCGAAGAAGAAGATGGCCAGCAGCGTCACGAGCGTCGTGCCCGAGGTGTTGATCGTACGCGACAGCGTCGAGTTGATGGCGTTGTTCACGGTCTCCTTCAGGTTGCGCTTCGGGTAGAGACCCAGGTACTCGCGGATTCGGTCGAAGACGACCACCGTGTCGTTGATGGCATAGCCGATGATCGTCAGGATCGCGGCGATGAACGCCTGGTTGACCTCGAGGTTGAAGGGCAGCAGACCGTAGAACATCGAGAAGATGCCGATGATCAGCAGGGCGTTGAAGGCCAGGGCCGCCGTGGCGCCCGAAGCCCACTGCCAGCGCTTGAAGCGGAACGTAATATAGAGACCGATGGCGATGAGCGAGAAGAGCACCGAATAGATGGCGTTCCACGTCATGTCCTTGGCGATCGAGGGACCGATCTTGTCGGCCGTCAGGATACCGTTGGCGTCGGTCTGCGTATTGCGGAACTGCTCGAAGGTGATGTCATACGAGTAGAGCGGTTTCAGAGCGTCGTAGATGATCTGCTCGACCTCCGAGGTAGCCTCGTCCGACGTGTCGTCGTAGCGATACTGGGTCACGATGCGCATCTGGTTCTCCTTGCCGTACTGCTTCACCTCGGAACTGATCGACGAAGCGTCGGCATCGGCGAACTGCGAGAAAGCCTTCTCCACATTCTGACGAACCTCTTCGGCCGAAACGGGCTTGTCGAAACGGATCACGTAAGCGCGGCCGCCCGTGAACTCGGCGCCGAGGTTCAGACCGCGGGCGAAGAACGAAACGCACGACAGAACCATCAGGGCAACGGCGATGCCGTAAGCCAGTTTGCGCTTGGCGATGAAGTCGACGCGCGTGTTATTGAGGAAGTTCTCCGACCAGCGGCGCGAGAAGGTGATGTGACCCCATTTGCCGACGATCCACTCGATCAGCAGGCGCGTGATGAAGATGGCGCAGAAGAACGAGGTGATGATACCGATGATCAGCGTCGTGGCGAAGCCCTGAACCGGACCGTTGCCGAAGATGAACAGCACGATACCCGTGATGATCGTCGTCAGGTTACCGTCGATGATGGCCGAATAGGCCTTCGAGAAACCGTCCTTGATGGCCAGCGAAAGACCCTTGCCGCCGCGAAGCTCCTCCTTGATACGTTCGTAGATGATCACGTTCGCATCGACGGCCATACCCATCGTCAGCACGATACCCGCGATACCCGGAAGGGTCAGCACGGCGCCGAACGACACCAAAACGCCCATCAGCAGGAAGACGTTCGTGAGCAGCGCGACGTCGGACATCCAGCCCGCCGTCTTGTAGAACAGACCCATGTAGAGCAGCACGAGGATGAAGGCGATCACGAACGAGATCATACCGGCGTTGATCGACTCCTGGCCCAGCGAAGGACCTACGACCGTATCCTGGATGATCTTGGCCGGAGCGGGAACCTTACCCGAATTGAGCACGTTGGCCAGGTCCTTGGCCTCCTGGATGGTGAAATCGCCAGTGATCTGCGACTGTCCCTTGTCGATCTTCGAGTTGACGCGGGGAGCCGAATAGACGTAGCCGTCGAGAACGATGGCGATGCACTTGCCGATATTTTCGCCCGTCATGCGCGACCACTCCTGCGTACCTTCGGCGTTCATGGTCATCGAAACCTCGGCCGTGGCGCCGCGCTGGGCGTACTGCTCGGTGGCTTCCGTAACGACCGAACCGTCGAGCGGTGCCTTGCCGTCGGGCGTCGAAACCTTGATGGCGTAGAGGTAGAAACGACCGTCGATCTTGTCGTCGCCCTTGACGCCCCACTTGAACATGATGTCGGCGGGGAACAGCTCGCGGACGGCCGGCTGGGCGAGGTACTCGTTGACGGCTGCCATGTCGGCCTTGTAAGCGGCTCCGATGGAGGCGCCGCCTGCGAAGCGGGGATTGAGGACTGCAAAGAGCGGGTTCTGCGAGTGGTCGAAGTTGCCTTCCTGAACGGCGGTCTCGGCCGTGGCGGTCGAATCGGCGGCGCCGACCTCGGCGATCAGGCCCTCGGCCTCGGCGGCGGGAGTCCCGGCGGCAGCGGCAGCCTCGGCGGCAGCGGTCTCGGGCGCAGCGGCGGGAGCCTGCGCCAGTTCGGCCTTGATGAGCTTGTCGGCAGCGGAAAGCGCGGGGAAAATCTCATTGGCGTCGTAGGTGGTCCAGAACTCCAGCGAAGCGGTTCCCTGCAACAGGTCGCGGACGCGCTGCGGCTCCTTCACGCCCGGAAGCTCGACCAGAATGCGGTGCGAGTTCGGGAGGCGCAGGATGTTGGGCTGCGTAACGCCGAAGTGGTCGATACGGCTGCGCAGCACGTTGAACGATGCGCCGATGGCAGCCTCGGTCTCCTTCTTGAGGATCTTCTCGACGTCGGCGTCCGAGCTTTCGAGCGTGATGTCCTTGCGGTCGGGGCTTACGAAAAGCTCGGCGATGGGACGGCCGTTCGAAAGGCGCGAATACGCCTTCACGAAATCGGAGATATAGTCGGTCGAAGAGCCTTGCTTCATCGCCTCGTTGGCCACGCCGATCGCCTCGATGAAGGCCGGGTCGTTCTGGCTGTCGCCGGCCAAAGCCTTCACGACATCCTCGACCTGCACCTCCAGCATGACGTTCATACCGCCCTTGAGGTCCAGGCCCAGGTTCAGCTCCTTCTCCTTACACTCCTTGTAGGTGAACTTGCGGAAGCCCAGGTTGTAAACCGGCAGGTTCTGCACCGAATCGAGGTAATGCTGTTCGGCCTCGCCCTGCTGGTCGAGGGGGAACTGCGCGGCGTACTCCGACGCCTTCTTCTCTACGCTCCGCGTCTTGAACGTGAAGGAGAGCTGGTAAACACACGCAAGCGCCAAAAGGACTGCGAGTAATTTAATAGCACCTTTACTTTGCATTTGAGTTGAAAAATTTTGTTATTATCTGTTGTAATTATTGTCATTACGCATAATAGCACGCAAAGATAGGAAAAAAGAATTGAAAATCGGAAATAACGAATTAAGATTTGCGTCGGGAAGATAAAAAAACTGTAATTTTGAAGCCGTATGATAAAATATACGGAGTACAAATACCACCTTGCGGCGCTCTTCAGCGTGGCAGTATGGGGAGCGACGTTCGTTTCGACGAAGGTGCTCATCGCCAATTCGCTGACCCCGGCGGAGATATTCCTGCTGCGGTTCGCCATGGCCTACATCTGCATCTGGCCCCTGTCCGGCAGGCGGTTGTGGGCATCGGGATGGCGCGACGAGCTGACGCTCTCGGTGGCCGGAATCACGGGCGGCTCGCTCTATTTCCTGACCGAAAACATGGCGCTGGAATACGCCCCGGCGTCGAACGTCTCGCTGATCGTCTGCACGGCGCCCGTATGGACGGCCGTACTGCTGAGCCTGCTCTACCGCGGCGAACGGATGACGCGGCGGCAGGCCGTGGGTTCTGCGCTGGCGTTCGCAGGCATGGTGCTGGTCGTCCTCAACGGACGCTTCGTGCTCCGGCTCTCTCCCCGAGGCGACATGCTGGCATTGTCGGCGGCGCTGCTGTGGATGGTCTATTCGCTGGTCATCAAACGCATCGGCGGCCGCTACCCTGCCGTCTTCATCACCCGCAAGGTATTCTTTTACGGGCTGCTGACCATCCTGCCGGTATTCGTTTTCCAGCCTTTTTCGATCACTTCAGAGGTGTTGGCCCGCCCCGCCGTGTGGGGCAACCTGCTGTTCCTGGGGATCGTAGCCTCGATGCTCTGCTATGTCCTGTGGAACGCCGCGATGCACAGACTGGGAGCCGTGCGCACGACCAACTACATCTATTTCAACCCGTTGGTGACGATCATCACGGCGGCGGCCTGCATCGGCGAGCGCATCACCCCCGCGGCACTGGCAGGCGCGGCACTGATCCTCTACGGCATGTGGCGGGCGGAACGGGGATAGGCAAAAAAAGGTGCGACCCGGAAAACCGGATCGCACCCCTGGGAATTTATAGGAAAGCCTTGCGGCTGAAGTGCCCCGAACACTTCGCGTATTACTTCACCTCTTCGAACTCAACGTCCTCGGGCTGAGAGCTGTCGCCGCCATTCGATGCGCCGCCGGCATTGGCCTGCGACTGCGACTGGCCGGCATCGGCCCCGGGCTGTGCGCCCTGCGCCTGCTGCTGTGCGTAGATGTCCTGCGATGCAGCCTGCCATGCGGCGTTCAGCTCGGCGATGGCCGTGTCGATGGCCGCCACGTCGGCGTTCTTGTGCGCCTCCTTCAGCTTGGCCAGCGCACCCTCGATCGCGGACTTCTTGTCGGCGGGGAGTTTGTCGCCATACTCCTTGAGCTGCTTCTCCGTGGCAAAGATGTTCGAGTCGGCGGCGTTGATCTTGTCGATACGCTCCTTCTCCTCCTTGTCCTTGGCCTCGTTGGCCTTGGCCTCGTCGCGCATACGCTGGATCTCCTGCTCGGTAAGGCCCGAAGAAGCCTCGATACGGATCTTCTGCTCCTTGCCCGTACCCTTGTCCTTGGCCGAGACGTTCAGAATACCGTTGGCGTCGATGTCGAACGTCACCTCGATCTGCGGCACACCGCGCGGAGCAGCAGGAATGCCGTCCAGGTGGAAGCGGCCGATCGACTTGTTGTCGCGGGCCAGCGGACGTTCGCCCTGGCAGACGTTGATCTCGACCGAAGGCTGGTTATCGGCAGCCGTGGAGAAGGTCTCCGACTTGCGGGTCGGGATCGTGGTGTTGGCGTCAATGAGCTTGGTCATCACACCGCCCAAGGTCTCGATACCCAGCGACAGCGGCGTAACGTCGAGCAGCAGCACGTCCTTCACCTCGCCCGTGAGCACACCGCCCTGGATCGCGGCGCCTACGGCCACCACTTCGTCGGGGTTCACGCTCTTGTTGGGCGTGCGGCCGAAGAACTCCTCGACGATCTTCTGGATCGCGGGGATACGGGTCGAACCGCCGACGAGGATCACCTCGTTGATCTGCGAAGCGTCGAGGCCCGCGTCGCGCAAAGCGAGTTTGCAAGGCTCGATGGTCTTGCGGATCAGATGGTCGCACAACTGCTCGAACTTGGCACGCGTGAGCGACATAACAAGGTGCTGCGGAATGCCGTTGACGGGCATGATGTACGGCAGGTTGATCTCCGTGGAGGTCGAGGACGAAAGTTCGATCTTCGCCTTCTCGGCAGCTTCCTTCAGACGCTGCAAGGCCATCGGATCCTGGCGCAGGTCGATCTGGTGCTCGGCCTTGAACGCCTCGGCCATGTAGTCGATCAGCACGTGGTCGAAGTCGTCGCCGCCCAGGTGGGTATCGCCGTTGGTCGACTTCACTTCGAAGACGCCGTCGCCCAGCTCGAGGATCGAAATATCGAACGTACCGCCGCCGAGGTCATACACGGCGATCTTCATATCGCTGCTCTTCTTGTCCATACCGTAGGCCAGTGCGGCTGCGGTAGGCTCGTTGATGATACGGCGCACCTTCAGCCCGGCGATCTCGCCAGCCTCCTTCGTAGCCTGGCGCTGCGAGTCGGAGAAATAGGCGGGAACCGTGATGACGGCTTCCGTAACCTCCTGTCCGAGGTAGTCTTCGGCCGTTTTCTTCATCTTCTGCAGGATGATGGCCGAAATCTCCTGCGGCGTATACTGGCGGCCGTCGATATCGACGCGCGGGGTGTTGTTGTCACCCTTGACGATCGGATAGGGGGCACGCTCTATATCGGCCGTAACCTGATCGTAGCGCTCGCCCATGAAACGCTTGATCGAAAAGACCGTACGTTTGGGGTTGGTGATGGCCTGACGCTTAGCCGGGTCACCCACCTTACGCTCGCCGTCCGCCGTGAAAGCCACCACAGACGGGGTCGTGCGGTGTCCCTCGGAGTTGGGAATAACCACGGGCTCGTTGCCCTCCATCACTGCTACGCAGGAGTTCGTAGTACCTAAGTCAATACCAATAATTTTTGCCATAATCGTATATAAGTTTAATGATATTTTTTACGTTGCCCTGTGCCCCGCCCCTTCGCCCTGCGGTTCCGGTTGCCGGTCACGCCAGTAGATCGAACAAAGGTTGTACCAAACAGCAATCCCTGCCAAATTGTCAGCATAATGGCAGAATTTCCCCGTGCGACCGTCCCGGCAACTGCGCCCAGGGTGTTATTTTGGCAGAAAGGCCGGGGAGGAACGGGAGGTGCAAAGCAGAAGGGCAAGCAACCGGGCAGCGGACGAAGGCATACGGCAGCGACACGGGCAATCAGCAGGGGCGTCGGACAGGGACGGGGAAAGGAACAGCCGGGAAAAGAAGGGCAGTCGGGGAAAGAAAGGGTTGCCGGAAAAACAAGGGTTACCGGAAAAACAAGGGGGCTCCGGAAAATAGAGCGAAAAAAACAGGCCTGCGAAAACGCAGGCCCTACGACCCGGCCCGAAAGCCGGACTAACTCTTAACAACTATTTGTTCTGGTCGCCAAGGATACGCATTGCAACATCGAGGATCGTCGTGTCGTCCAGTGTAACGACTCCACCGTCCGGGCCCGGTTCGAAATGAACCCCCACGCACTCCTTAGCCTCGTGCTTGCCCCCGAAATAATTGCGGACGGTTTCTACGTCGAGTCCCAGTTCATCTGCAATGCGTTGCGAGCTGCCGCTGGGCAGCCTGTCCTTGATGCGGCGCAACTCGTTAAATGTGATAATCATATCCGTTGAATTTTAAGTTGAAGTTCTGCATCACTAAGTTAATACAATTTTGCGGAACTGCAAAATTTCTGCCTTAAAAAGTGAAATAAAAACGTAACATGAACGGAACAAAAATAAAACCGCCCCTTCTATTGCGAAAGGACGGTTTTTCCACACCGGGCAGCGAAGCCGGATCAATCTTCCGGTTCGATGTAAAGCTGGAAAATAAGGGGCGTGAACGACGGGATCTCGGTGGTGATGGTCGTCACGGTGGTACCCGTGCTGGAACTGTCGTAGCCGTAGCCGTACATGCTGTCGTAGTAACCGCCGTAGTAGTTGCCGTAATAGCCGCCGTAGTACCCCCCGTAGTAGCCGCCGCTGCCGTAGTAGCTATTGGCGTAATTGAGGTAGTTGAGATAATCGAGGTAACTCGACGAATAACCGCTCGACCCCGAAGTGGACGAACTCGACGAGCCGCTCTTGCCCGACGAACCGTAGGCGTTGGTCGACGTGGTGATGAGCTCCGCCCACTGACCGAACTTGAGGTTGGGAATGGTATAGTAGAACGCCTGGATCATCCCGCCGCTCGACGGGGTGTAGTCGAGCGCCGTGCCCTTTTGCGCGACCTCGCCGTAGATGATCTTCTTCACCTCGTCGATGTTCGTGTCGAAGATGAACCCGTCGAGGAAACGGCCGATATACCAGATTTTGGCCGTGCCTTCGAGCGTCACGGAATCTGCTTCGAGTTTCTTGACCCCCTCGTACTTCTCGTAATCGTCGCCCTCGCCGTGGAAACGTTTTTTGAGTGCCTCGGCGATCTGCATGTCGATATCCCTGACCGAAGCCTCGCTGACGTAGGGCTCGTAGCCCACGTGGTAAGGCGCAGGGAAGGAGAGCTGATCCCCGGGCTCGGCCGGGTTGTAGCGCACGTTGACATAGACCTGGGGGATCGAATCGCAGGCGCTGACCCAGCGCTTGGAAGTCTCGTTATAGGGGTGCTCGGGATCCTCGGGGTCTTCCGGCACCTCCGTGGCGGGCGTGTCGTCATCGCCCTTGCTGTAAATCTGCAGGCCGCCGTTCAGTTCGCAGAAGTCATCCACATCGGTACCCTCGCGTTCGAGCGGGTTGCTGACCGTGTCGCGGATCTCCATGGTCACGATGAACGGGCGTTTGGAACTGAGCGAATAACCTTCCTGCCCCTCATATCCGCCCGTACCCTCGACGCCGTTGCCGACCACCGACGAAGGCATGTAGAGTCGGATTTTCGAGCCGTAGCGCAGCGTCACCTCGGGGGAGGTGATGCCCAGCCGGTCTTTGTTATTCCGGAAATAGGTATCGCCGAGCGTCAGCGTACGGCGCATGGCCAGCCATGTCCCTTCCATCAGTCCTGAGTTTTCCGAGCCGCAGTAGCGGTAGAAAGGTACATAGTGGGTATACTTGGAGAAAGACCCGGCCAGCACGGCATCGTCGGCATTGCGCGTGAGGATGATGTTGCCGCTCAGGTCGCGCCCCGAGAAATCGAAAGACACCCAGATGTCCTCGGTGTTGATCGGATCGGACGCAAGGTCGCCCGCATCGAGCAGGTCGACATAGTACAGCCCTTCGGACTGGAGGTTCTCCACCAGGTCGCTGCGGTGCTGGGTCATCCATGCCTCGAGCGCCTGGTTCTCGAATTTGTCGTAAGATTCCGTTTCGTCTTTCGCGCAGGACGTCAGCACCAGAAGGCCGGCGAGCGGCACGTACAGAAAACGAGCGATAAATTTCATATGTTCGGTTTGTATTTTACTCAACATTTAATCTGCCGGATTCCACAGGGCCGTCCGGTTCTACCCGATCCACTGCATCCACCGTAAAAAGCCAGGCTATGGGACTCTCCTTCGGGATAATGCCGAAATAGTCGTCGCCATAAGCCATATTGTATGTCATATACACCTCGACGGCATCGCCCTCGCGGCAACCAAGTAACGCATCGGCCATCCCTTTTATTATGCCGGGATGCCGCATATCCACCGTCAGCGGCTCGAACGTCCACCATTCGGTATTGAGCCCCCGCCCTTCCAGAAAACTTTTCAGGGAGGCATCGTTCGTATAATAAGGTACGGTCCAGTTGTTTTCCGAACCCGTCGTCACGATATTCGCATAGGTGAAGACATAGGCGCGGAAGGTAATCTTCACGGTCGAGGTCGGGGTTACCTCCGGCCAGTTGACCCGGTCGGGATTGTAGATATCGGTAATGTAGCGGTATACGGCATCGCCTGAAACCGTGTAGTAGGGCTGGTTGCTGCCCTCCTCCAGGTTCTCCTCGGCGACGAGCCGGGGGGCGTGCGTCCCGGTCAGGAAAGAGACTATCTTCTCCTTCTGCGCGGGCTGGATGTCTTCGTCGTCGGAACAGCCGGCCAGCGACACGAGCGCAGCGGATAGGCATATGATCAATAGTCTTTTCATCGTCGTATTATCGTGCAAATTTACAAAAACAATCCGATTTCAAAGCATGAAACGTAAAAAAAGCCCCGGTTAGCGTGCCGGGGACAAAAAAAAGACGGCTTCAGCCGTCATAAATCTCTTCCTGCAATCAGCGGTAATAGTCTTTCCGCGGGTTTTTAAGCCGCTGGAGCCGCCGTTGCTTCAGTACATAGATCCCTATTGCGACGGCGACGGCACCACAAACGATGCAGAGCAAGAGGATAATAAATCCAAGTGGGAGCGCCTCTTCCATTTAGCAAGCAAGTTTAACAAATATTACGGCGTATAAAAATACGATGCCGCAAATGTATAGCAAATAATCTGCCCTGCCAAATTGTGGGGGGGGGATTTTTTACACTTTTATTGATAAAAAAAAGCTTTTTCATAGGATTTTTAAGGCCATTCGCACCAAATCCTCGACCGAAACGGCCGGATTATCACGCATGATGCCGCGCAACGCCTTCTCGGCCGGAGCCTTGGCGAATCCCAGCATGACCAGCGCCGAAAGCGCCTCCCCGAGCGCCTCCCCGCCTGCGGACGGGATCGCCTGAGTATCGCCCTCGGCCAGTCCGGTGAGCTTGCCGCTCAGTTCGACGATGATTTTCTGGGCGGTTTTCAGCCCCAGACCCTTGACGTTTTTGAGCAGTACGGCATTGCCCGAGGTGATGATCCCCTGCAACTCGCGCGGCGAATAGGTCGAAAGGATCATGCGCGCCGTATTGCCCCCCACGCCCGAAACGCTGATCAGATGGCGGAAGAATTCGCGTTCGACTTTCGTTGCGAAACCATACAGGATCTGGGCGTCTTCACGCACGATGTAGTGCACGTACAAACGGGCGTTTTGCGCATGTTCGACGGCCGCAAATGTTTCGAGCGAGATATGGAGGTAGTAACCGACACCTCCGGCGTCGATGACCACATATGCCGGGGTCGCCTCGGCGACCGTTCCGCTGATGTATTCGTACATGAAATTCAAAATTTACAAGGCGTGGGGCAAAAATAAAGATTTTTTTTTACCTTTGTGATTCAAAAGCCGAATATTTAACTAAAACAGATAAAAAACGACATGAAAAAAATGCTTTTTACGGCGCTCGTTGCGGCTTGCGCCATGACAGCCTGCGGTACGAAGACCACCGAGACGGCCGCCGAGGAGGAGGTTGCCCGCGAAGTCGGATCAAGCGATATCGCTTATGTGCAGGTCGAAGCCGTACTGGCACAATGCGACCTTTTCCTGAATGAAGGCGCAGCCCTGCAGGAAAAGACCCAGAAAGCTCAGAAGAGCTGGGCTCAGAAAGAGCAAAACCTGCAGGCCGAAGCCGCCCAGTTGCAGGAAAAATACCAGAAAGGGCTGATTACCACCAACGATGCACAGGCCCAGCAGCAGAGCATCGAAAAGCGTGTGGCTTCATACCAGAGTTCCGCACAGAAAGAGGCCCAGGCGCTCGACGAAGAGAACTACGTGTTCACCAACCGTGCGCAGGATCTGTTGCACCGCGCCGTGCAGGAGATCAACGGCGACAAGAAATACAAGCTCATCATCAACGCCACGGCACTGATCGACGCCGATTCGACGCTCAACATCACGCCCGCCGTGCTTGCGAAGGTCAACGAGCTCTACGCAGCGGACAAGAAAGCCGTCAAGAAATAAGGGAGTGTGCGTTGCCCTCCCCGCCGAGCCGTCCCGATCCGGGGCGGCTTTTTTTTCGGGCGGCAGAGCAGGCAACATGCTGCGACGGGCGACGGCAGGCACACCAGGTAACGGGCGGTGGTACGCAGGCGGAGGACAACCGGGAGACATAATCGGAGCGCAAAAGCGGAATGTCCGTAATTTTTTATACATTTGCAGGCAAACTAACAGCAACACACAAGCAATGGGTTTCGTTCCGTTCACATTCGTCGATTTCATAGACATCATCCTGGTCGCCGTGATCATGTACTGGATCTACCGCATGACCAAAGGCACCAACGCGCCCTATATCCTCTCGGGGATCATCGCCATCTACCTGCTGTGGGTGGTGGTGCGGACGCTCAACATGGAACTATTGTCGACGATACTCGGACAGCTGATCTCGGTCGGGGCCATTGCGCTGATCATCGTATTCCAGCCCGAACTGCGGCGGTTTCTGCAGGTGATCGGGATGCGCCAGAAGCACTTCAACTTCATCACCCGCATCTTCTCGACGGGCGACGACACGGTGCAGACCAACGTCGTGCCGATCGTCACGGCCTGCCGCGAAATGTCGGAAACGAAAACCGGTGCGCTGATCGTCATCGGCCAGCAGAGCGACCTGCGGCTGATCGCCGAGGGCGGCATCGCCCTCGACGCCAAGGTTTCGACGTCGTTGTTAAAAAACATATTTTTCAAGAACGCCCCCCTGCACGACGGCGCCGTACTGATCGAAGGCGACCGCATCGTGGCCGCAAAGTGCATCCTGCCGGTGACGCAGAGCGACGTCCCGAAATCCTACGGCACCCGCCACCGCGCCGCGATCGGCATGAGCGAAATCTCGGACGCCATCATCATCGTCGTTTCGGAGGAGACGGGCGGCATCTCGATCGCGCAGGGCGGGGAGCTCCGCCGCAACATCGACCCCGTGCGCCTGCAGCAGACCCTGCAACGCTACCTGACGATCAACACCCGCAAGCGCTCGAAAAAAGAGGTGGCCGAGTAAGGCCGGAGCCGGGGAGAAGCAGCAGGGCCTCAAAAACAGCGGCAAAGCCGGCGGAAGATATACAAACCCGGTCGGATTACCCGGCCAATATCCGGCAAGCGACGACAAAGCCCGGCTGCGGCGACCAAATAACGGTAGGTAACCGGATAACGGCAGGCAGATGACGCTAACGAGAAACAGCGACCGGACGGCACGGCAAAATCCCGGCAGGCTCAAAACGAAGGTACAGGGTCTGCGCTCGGTTCCGCCTCTATTCGAGGCGCAACATTCACATGATAAAGATTAAAAACCATGATTTTTCCGGCACAGACATCCCGCCTCGTACTGCGTGCATGGAGGGAGGATGATTTCGACGCGTTTGCGGCCATGAATGCAGACCCGCGCGTGATGGAGTATTTCCCCGCCCCGCTGACCCGGGAAGAGTCGGCAGCATTCTTCGGGCATATCCGCGAAGAGTTCCAAACGGAAGGGTTCGGGCTTTACGCCGTGGAAAGGATTTCGGACGGATCGCTGCTCGGCTACACGGGTCTGCACCGCGTAACGTTCGACGGGCTGTGCGGCCAGATCGAGATCGGATGGCGGCTGCGTACCGACGCCTGGGGCAACGGCTACGCCCCGGAAGCCGCACAGGCGTGCCTCACACACGCCACGAAACTTGGCATCGAGGAGATAATAGCTTTCACCGCCGTCGCCAACCTGCGCTCGCAGCGGGTCATGCAAAAAATCGGCATGGAGTGCGTGGGCCAGTTCAACCACCCTACCCTGCCGGAAGGACATCCCCTGCGGCGGCATGTGCTCTACTGGATCGGAATCAAGGGATAGATTCCGTTAACGGGCAGGCCCGCAGTCGCATTGCGGCGGAATACCCCGGGGCTGCTGATGCCGGCAACAACACCCCCCGCAAACCATCGAGTTTGCGGGGGGTGTTGCCATTCCGGGCAGAGGGGAACGCGCCCCCCGGAGGTCTTGCCCGCGGGAAAATGGCTGCCGCCTTTCCGCTGCACGCATTCATTCCGCAGCGCCCGGTTCCGCGACGCCCACGCAGCGGGGATTATTTCAGCACGAAATCGACGGTTCCGCGGATGTCGTCCGATGCGGCGCCGACATAAGCGGTGAATTCACCGGGTTCAGCGCCCCAGCCCCCTTTCGCATCGTCGTAACAGGCGAGCATCCCGGGGTCGATTTCGAACGTGACGGTTCGGCTCTGGCCGGGCGCGAGGTGTACCTTTTCGAAGCCCTTGAGCTCCTTCACGGGGCGCGGCAGCGACGAGAGTTTGTCGCCGATATAAAGCTGCACGACTTCGGGAATGCCCAGCCGCGGAACGCCCGCCGACGAGAATTTAGACTGTGCATGCAGCAACCCGACCTTCTCTTCGAGCGTCAGGCGCGAAAGGGCGTCCTCGACGCGCTTTTCAAGCGGCTGCGACTCGTCCAGATAGACGGCCACATCGCCCCGGGGTTGCTGGACGCCCGTACAGGCGACCGCCGCGAGGGCACAAAATGCGGCAATGCCTTTTACATAAGTTTTGGTTTTCATTCGGAAATATATTTAAAATAAATATACATATACACGCAATATATTGATTAAAACCCTTGGCTTACAAAGATAAAAATTATTTTATAGCCCACCAAGTACAAAGCTATTTTCAAAAAAAGTCAAAGTCATTAAAAACATTTATTACGATTCCGAGGCTATCACAGAGGAAAGGGGGGGGGGCAGAAGCGTGGAACACGGAGAGGAGGCAAAAAGTGGACACCCCCAGGAAGAGGAGGCCCCAGGAAGAGGCTCGAAGAGGATGCAGTAGTAGGACGGTAAACGAAGATAGCAAAAAAATGAAAGATCGCACATGAACAAGTTACGCGGAACAAGAAGCACAGGCTGCAAGGGCAAAGCCGGAAAGGAAGGAGGGAGCAAACAGGGACAGACGAAAAAGCCAAAGGCAGAAGCAGAGGAGGATGGGGGGTGGGCAGAGAACGGAGAAAATGCGGGGAACACCGGGAACGCGGGGAACGCGGGGAACGCGGGGAACGCGGGGAACGCGGGGAACGCGGGGAACAGGCGGTGGAAGCAGAAAAGCCAGGAAATGTATACAGGAAATGCACAATACAAAAAAGACTGCGGAATCGCTTCCGCAGTCTTTTGTCTTCTGCTTCCCGTCCGTCAGGGGCAGCCTCCGAGATACTACCCTATTCGGCGGGCTGCTCCGCAGGGGTTTCGGCCGGAGCCTGTGCCGGAATCTCAGCCTGGGGCATCGTGGCGGGCGCCTCGGTCTCAAGGACACGCTCCTGAAGTGCCTTGGCGTCCTTCGAAATTTCGCTATTGCTCTCTGCGACGCGCCCCTTGTCCATGGCGAGCGTAGCCACGAGGCTCAGCACAACGATAGCGATAGCCATCGTCCAAGTGAATTTCTCAAGGAAATCCGAAGTTTCACGCACCCCCATGACCTGGTTGGACGCGCCGAAATTGGCGGCCATGCCGCTCTTGGGGTTCTGCACCAATACCGCAAGGATCACCAGAACGCTGGCAATGAGTATCAAGGCAATGCAAATCGTGTATAACATATCGTTGAAATTTAATTATTGTTTTCCAGTTTGCCAATTAGCTCGGCAAAGTAAACACTTTTTTCGGGATTTCGCAAACTTAATTTACGATAAATCGCTATGGCTTTGTCCCGAAGCCCCTGGGCAAGATAGATTTCCGCCAGTTCCTCGCTCACGACCTGGTCGTCGTCGTCCAGCACGGCCTCGGTGCACACCTCCTCCTCGGGTTCGCCGTCGGCGGCCACGATGCGCAGATCCTCCTCGCGCAGGAAACGGTCGATGATGTCGTCGGACGACAGCCGGCACAGGGCATCGGCATCGACCGCAGCCATGCGCAGCGAACTCTGCGCACGCCACGGGGCGGTCACGTCCAGTCGGGAATCGGGCCTGCCCGTGGCGATTTCGCGTACGATACGCGCCAGGTCGAACCACTCGCAGCGCGCGAGCAACACGTCGAGTTCCGCCTCTGCGGGAAGTTCACCCGCGCCGGACGATGCGATATATTGTTTCAGGTCAGCCATTGCCGCGAAGATTTACCAGTTCGAAGCCGAAGCCTGGAAAATGTCCGTCACCAGCTTGTCGACGATCTGCGGGATGAGCTCCCCCTCGACTTCGGTCAGCAGACGTGTGGATTCGTAGTCCTCGTAGGACGTGAAAGTCCTGTTCCAGGACTGTTTCTCGTCGAGGGCATTTGTGAAACGCACCTTGATGGTGATTGTCAGGCGGTTCAGCAGGGCGACCTCGTCGCTCGACACCGACGCCGTGGTGGAGGTATAGTTGATGATCTCGCCTTCGAAAGCGAAGTCGCCGCCCTCTTCGACCTGCATCAGACGGGTACGGCGGGTGAACATGTCGACGAGCGCATCGGTGAGCGTCGAGCTGAGGATGGGCGCAACCATCGTGGCGTTGTTGGGGAAATAGGCCACGCTGAAAGTCCTGGCATCGGGCGGGATCGAGGCGCCCGAGAGCGAATATTTGATGGCCACGCCGCACCCGGTCAGCAGGGCGGCACAGAGGGCCGTGATTGCAAGTTTTATCTTCATCTTAAAAATCATATCGATTGTTCTGGCACCCGCAAGGAAGCCTCTTCTTTTTTATTTAAACTTCATTCATCGAAAATACCATCAGAAGGTCATTCGGCTCTTTTTCAGCAAAACAACCGCTCGCCGAAATAATGGCACTATTTGAATAAGTAGAATATCTTGTTGGATAATTCATCCGTATATTCGTCTTTAGAAACATCTTTCGGTCGATCAAACTTAATCCAAATAATCGAAAAATCATATTCCCACGCTACTTTCGCTACGGCATTGAACGTATCCGGATTACGCTTCCTACAAGCGCATACAATCACCTGACACCCCATCTGCACTAACTTTTCCAAATTTACATAAGTGTAGCATATTTGGTCTCCCTGGCTTAAAAATCCTGTAAGCCCGTATTTGGTAATCCCCGTAAGAGAAAAATCGACCACATTGGAAGGAGACGGCAAAGGCCCCCACACCGATGTAACGCCAGAGATTATTTTACTGTCTGCCAATTTATTGAAAGTCTTATTGATTGTCGTTGTTTTTCCTTCATAGGCATCACCCAGAACGGCAATGATATATTTTTGTGGCAGCATAAATAAAATCTATTAAACTTGCATGCAATACATGTCCATTCAATTCTCTTCGATGCCCAGCTCCTTGATCTTGCGGTAGAGCGTGCGTTCGGACATGAACAATTCGGCGGCGGCCTCGCGGCGGCGCCCGTTATTGCGGCGCAGGGCGCGGATGATCTGCTCGCGCTGCATGTCGGCCTTAGTCATCTCGCGCGGCGGCTCGTCGGTGACATCCTCGCTCTCGGCATAGACCGCCGCGGGGGCATAGGCCGAGGCGGAACTCTGTGCCGTGGTCGGCAGCAGCGCCTTGACGTCGTGCACAGGCCCGCAGGGTGCCTGGGGGTTATGCATCAACTCGGACATCATCCGCTTGAGGTCGTTGATGTCGGCCCGCATGTCGAACAGCACCTTGTAGAGCAATTCGCGTTCGGTGGACATCGTGTCATCCGCGCGCATGCCCCCCATCGGCGCGGGCGTCCCGCCGTCCTGCGGCGGAAGGTAGCGGGACAGCACATCGGCCGTGATAAGGCGGGTCTGTTCGATGGCCGAGATCTGCTCGGCCACGTTTTTCAGCTGGCGGATATTGCCCCGCCAGTAATAATGCATCAGCATCTCGCGCGCTGCGGCATCGAGCGTCACGGCGGGCATACGGTACTGTGCGGCCACGTCGGCGGCGAACTTGCGGAACAGCAGCGGGATGTCCTGCGGCCGCTCGCGCAGCGAAGGCACCGTGATCGGCACCGTGCTGAGGCGGTAGTACAAGTCCTCGCGGAAACGCCCCGAAGCGATGGCCTGCTGGAGGTTCATATTCGTGGCGGCAACGACGCGGACATCGGTTTTCTGCACCTTGGACGACCCGACGCGGATGAACTCGCCCGTCTGCAACACGCGCAGCAGGCGCGCCTGGGTCGGGTGCGGCAACTCGGCGACTTCGTCGAGGAAGATCGTCCCCCCGTCGGCCTCCTCGAAATAGCCCTTGCGGGCTTCGAGCGCCCCGGTGAAGGAGCCTTTCTCATGCCCGAAGAGTTCCGAATCGATGGTACCTTCGGGAATCGCCGCGCAGTTGACGGCTATATATTTATTGTGTTTGCGCGCCGAATAGGCGTGGATGACCTGCGGAAAGAACTCCTTGCCCACGCCGCTCTCGCCCGTGACAAGGACGGTCAGGTCGGTGGGGGCCACACGCACGGCGACCTCCAGCGCCCGGTCTAAAAGTTCCGAAGTGCCGATGATGCCGAAGCGCTGCTTGACTGTGGTGATGTCCGTCATTTATTCCGTTATGGGTTGTTCGGGCGTCGCCGCGCCCGTGTCCGTTGCGGGCCGCGGGTCGGCGGGTTGTTCGAGGTACTGCATTTCGGCCTCCTTGTCGTTCGCTTCACGCAGATAGCCGAAAGCGATGGCGGCGACGGCGATGGCGGCGGCGATGGCGGCGACCCAAATGAAACGGTCGGCACGGCGCCGGCGCGGCGGCCGGTCGACATAGGTGTAGGCGGCGGTAGTCTTCGGCGGCTTGCCGTAGCGCAGGCCCCGCACCGAAGGGTCGGGGTTCATCTTGGCCGAGGGCGACACGCGCGGCTCGGAATAAGGCAGTTTCGGGGGTGTTTGCCCCGCAGGTGCGGGCCGCGTCCCGGCCGGAACCGAGGCGGCACCCGGCGCTGCGTCCGCAGCGGACTGCACAGGCCGCGGCTCGTAGGCGAAGGCGATCGTCCCGTTGGGGCCGGGACGCAACACCCCGAAGCCGTCGAGCCGGAACTCCTGCCCGTGCTGGGCGGCATGGCGCACCTCGAAGACGAAGCGGTCGATCTCGCCCGCAGCCTCCAGTTCACCGACGCCCGCCTCTCGCAGCAGGCTGCGCAGCACACCGTCGTCGCGTTTGAGCAACTCCGAAAAAACAATGCTTACGCCCGGCTCCTTGACGATGAACGTCCCGAGCTGGGGCACGACGAGCCGCTTGTGCGACCCGAGATATTGCGATATGGTCTGAACCAACACGATTGAAATCCACTTTTGAAATCCGGTTCAAAAATACCCTTTTCCGATGAAAAAAGCAAAATTCGGCACGGATTTTCAAAATAATCGGGCAAACTATTGGTTATACGAAAAATATTCGTTTGATTTGCATCCCGAAATTTCAAAAAATCCGGACAAGCTACTTTGGCCCGAAATTACGGATGTAGCGAAGACGGATTGCCGAAACTTACACGAACCAGCCATGAAAGACAAGTACATCGACCTCATCGAACAGACGTTCGACTTCCCGCAGGATGAGTTCTCGGTCGAAGACAACGAGTTGAATTTCCATGACATCCCGCTCATGGAACTGATCAAACAGTACGGTACGCCGCTCAAGATAACGTACCTGCCGAAGATCTCGCAACAGATCAACCGCGCCAAGCGCATGTTCAACGTGGCGATGGCGAAGGTCGACTACAAAGGCTCGTACAACTATTGTTACTGCACCAAGTCGAGCCATTTCTCGTTCGTGCTGGAGGAGGCCATGAAGAACGACGTCCACCTGGAAACGTCGTCGGCATACGACATACATATAATCAATGCGCTTTACGACGGCGGCATCATCGACAAAGACCGTTACATCATCTGCAACGGGTTCAAGCGCCCGCAGTACGTGGAGAACATCGCCCAGCTGGTGAACGACGGCTTCGTCAACACGATCCCCGTGCTGGACAACAAGGAGGAGCTCGACCTGTTCGAGGACGCCTTCACCAAGAAATGCAAGGTCGGCATCCGCATCGCCTGCGAGGAGGAACCCAAGTTCGAGTTCTACACCTCGCGGCTGGGTATCCGCTACAACGACATCCTCGACTTCTACAAGGCCAAGCTCAAGAACAGCAAGAAGTTCCAGCTCAAGATGCTGCATTTCTTCATCAACACGGGCATCAAGGACACGGCCTACTACTGGAACGAGTTGTCGAAGTGCATGAACGTCTACTGCGAACTCAAAGCCATCTGCCCCGAGCTGGACAGCCTCAACATCGGCGGCGGATTCCCCATCAAGAACTCGCTCAACTTCGAATACGACTACGAATACCTGACCGAGGAGATCATCGCCCAGATCAAGAACATCTGCCACCGCAACGACACGGAGGAACCCAACATCTTCACCGAGTTCGGGTCGTTCACCGTAGGCGAAAGCGGCGCGGCGCTCTACTCGATCGTCAACCAGAAACAGCAGAACGACCGCGAGAACTGGTACATGATCGACTCGTCGTTCATCACTACCCTGCCCGACACGTGGGGCATCAACCAGCGTTACATCATGCTGGCGGTGAACAACTGGGATCGCGAATACCAGCGCGTACTGCTCGGGGGGCTGACCTGCGACAGCGAGGATTTCTACAACGCCGAATCGCACACCAACGCCATCTTCCTGCCCAAACTCGAAGCGGGCAACACGCAGTACATCGGTTTTTTCCATACGGGCGCCTACCAGGAGTCGATCGGCGGCTTCGGCGGCATCCAGCACTGCCTGATCCCCGCGCCCAAACACATCATCATCGACCGCGACAAGGGCGACAACGAATACTACACGCGTCTGTTCGCCAAGGAGCAGAGTTACCGCGCCATGATGCGTATCCTGGGCTATTGATCCGCCGCACCAGATACGAACGGGGGCGCGTATCGGTCGATACGCGCCCCCGTTCGCGGTAATCCTTCTTTCAACGCGCCGTCGACGCCCGTTCGCGGATACAGGCGGTCAGCGTGACGGTGCGGTCGGGTGCCGACGGATCGGCGATCTTTTCCAGAATCAGTTCGGCAGCGCGGCTGCCCATCTCGTCGAGCGGCTGCTCGACGGTCGTGAGCTGCGGATTGACGATCGTCGAGAGTACGGTTCCCGAATACCCCGCCACCGCCATCTGCGCCGGAACGCGGATGCCCAGTTCCCGCAACCGGTTCATCGCGCCGATCGCCACCGTATCCGTCCACGCGAAGAGGCCGTCGGCATCGGGCATCCGGCGCAGCAACTCGTCGGCCGCCGCACGGCCGTCGTCGAAGGTCACGCCTGCCGGAATCACCGACCGGCCGTCCGACACGAACCCGAACTTCCCCAAAGCATACCTGAACCCGCGCAGACGCTCCCTCGCATTCGGGATATGCGCCGGACCGCCGAGGTGGACGATCCGACGGCATCCCCTGCGGACGAGGTGTTCCATAAGGAAATAGCTCGTCGCAAAATCGTCGACGATCACCCGCGAGGCATCGACGCGCAGCGGCGCACGGTCGTAGAAGACCAGCGGCACGCCGCGCTGCCGGATACGCCGGTAGATCTCGCCGTTACGG
>ERZ834694.1466-NODE-1466-length-20893-cov-3.828582_pt1 | contig 20893 bp, 16 predicted proteins | sample MGYA00519691_ERZ834694 | MGnify/ENA primary metagenome ERZ834694 (study PRJEB31850, sample SAMEA3708758) | human gut metagenome | biome: human gut; feature: human-associated habitat; material: faeces | place: China | collected 2014 ... | reverse complement strand
AAGGTAAACGGCATGGACGTGACACTGATGGATCGTGCACAGGCAACCATGTCCGCCAAGTTGGACGACAGCTTGCTTAGTTCTTTTGTGCTGGCGTTCTTCTGTGGCATTCTGATGTTCTCCGCTGTAGAAGGCTCCCGCCGCTGCAACGAAAAGAAGAACTTCATCGGCGGCGTGTTCATTGTGGTAATGCCGATCATGGTATTCATTCTGTCCGGCTTCAACCACTGCGTGGCAGATGCGTTCTATTACTGCATGGCTGGCTGCCCGAACCCGCTTCGTGCACTGTGTTATTTCCCGGTGGCAATTCTGGGAAATCTGTGCGGTGGTGTGTGCATTCCGCTGCTGAAGCGGCTCTCCCGCAACCCTCTTTGAGAAATCTGCTTCCTTAAAAGCCGTACATGAGCGATCATGTACGGCTTTTTGAAAACGTGTCTTATTTTTGCCCCTGCAAAAACAGCGGAGCCGGTTTCTGTCTGCCGTACATGGAACGGTTGCCGTTGCAAAGACGGGAAACGGTGCAGACAACGGCGAAATAGGGCAGGTACGCGAATCCGAACACTTCGGTTCCGATGCAGATCGGAGCGAGCCATGTATTGGAAGCACTGCCGAAAACGGCGGCATAGCAGAGTGCGGCGGCGAATACCGGAGAGATACCGAACAGCGGGGCAAGTGCTGCACCAAGGCAGGCACCGATTGCAAACAGCGGTGTGACTTCGCCGCCCTGAAATCCAATGGCGAGGGTGCAGACGGTGAACAGCAGCTTGCACAGAAAGTCGAACCAGTAAATGGTTCCGCCGTCACAGGCGAGGGCAATCAGATCGGTGCCCAGTCCGGCGTATCTGCCGTGTCCGGAGAGCAGGAGAAACATTGCCAGTACCGAACCGCAGAGGGCAATGCGAATCACAGGGTTGGGGAGCAGCTTGGCAGCATAGATTTTTCCTTGCTTCAGCAGCAGGGTGAAGATGCCGCCCACAATGCCGGAGGAAATCCCCAGCAGCAGAACCGGCACGGAAAGCGGTGCAAAGCCGGCTTCGGGAAGTGCCACCTGAAAGGTTTCCAGCCCCAGTGTGACGGAGATCCCGTTTGCTGTCACTGCGGCAATGGCGGCAGGCAGCAGGGCACGATATTCCAGTTTCCCGATTGCCAGTACTTCCAGTGCAAAGCAGACTGCCGCCAGCGGTGCGTGAAACAGCCCGCTGAAACCGGCAGCCATTCCGGCAATGGTCAGAATGGGAACGGCATCGGGAATGCTCCGGAACCACGGGATCCGGCTGCCGATGTTGTGGGAAACCGCAGCTCCCAGCTGTACAGCGACACCCTCCCGTCCGGCACTGCCGCCGCAGAGATGTGTCAGCCACGTGCTGCCGATCAGAAGCGGGATCAGCCGGAAGGAAATACGTTTTGCAGTGCCGTCCGCAGCATCAAAGATCAGGCTCATGCCCTGACTGCTTTCCCTGCCGTATTTCTGGTATATCCATACCATGCAGACACCGGCAATGGGCAGAAAGGGAACACACGAGATCAGGTGCTCTGTCCGGAATGTACCGATCCACAGCAGCACACGCCCGAATCCGGCGGTGAGTGCACCGGTGATACAGCCGGCAGCTGCCGCCAGCACACAGAGCAGCAGAGTGGGGAAAATCAGTTGCAGTTTGATTTTTTGCATAAACAATACCTCCGAAAAAAAGAAAAAGCTGACAATATCTGCCTAGGAATCTGTTTCATCTCTTTTTCTGCACGTCTTTTCGGCAGATAAAAAAATATGGAACAGACCCTAAAAAGCAGATGTCATCAGCACTCAAGCGGTTTTGGAATCCCAAGGGAGAACATCATTCCCTAAGGAAACGCTGCATAAAGCCCGCCTGACGGCTTTGTACGCAATCTGCGTGCAGATTTTCCGTCATATTGCCCAGAAATCCCTTGCCATACATACAGTATGCCTGCGGAATTTCTGAGCAATCTGCCGAAAAATCTGACTACGCATCTTACGTACAAGCTTTATGCAGTGTTTCCTAAAGAAACACCGCACAAAATCATTGGAGAATCGATCGATCATGAATACACCAGTCTATGACTTTTTGATACAATACGCAGAGCGGGACCCTGTCCGGCTGCATATGCCCGGACACAAGGGCAGATTCGGGGCACCGGCGTTGCAGCGTGCCACGACACTGGATCTGACGGAAATTACCGGTGCGGACAGCCTGTTCGAAGCCGAGGGCATTCTGGCGGAGAGTGAACGGAATGCCGCTTCGCTCTATGGAACGGCGTATACGTTTTATTCCTGCGGCGGCTCGACCCTCTGCATTCAGACCATGCTCTTGCTGATGAAACAGCAGGGGCGGGCGGTGCTGGCGGCGAGAAATGTGCATCGGGCATTTTTGAATACCTGTGTGCTGCTGGACCTGCCGGTGCAGTGGATCTATCCCCGCGAAAGTGACGGCATTTTGTCCGGTACCTATGATCTGGCGGATTTTGAGGCCGCATTGCAGCAGCAGACCCGACCGGCGTGTGTCTATGTCACTTCGCCGGACTATCTGGGGCGTATGGCGGATATTGCCGGTCTGGCGGAACTGTGCCACCGGTATCACGCGAAGCTGCTGGTGGACAATGCCCACGGAGCACATCTGGCGTTTCTGCCGTGGCGGTGTCACCCGATCCAATTGGGGGCGGACTACTGCTGCGACTCTGCACATAAGATGCTGTCGGGGCTGACCGGTACTGCCTATCTGCATGTCCGCAGCGATATTGATGTGGAACCGGAACGGGTGCGGGACGCGATGGCAATGTTCGGCTCGACCAGTCCCTCGTATCTGATGCTGGCTTCGCTGGACTGGTGCAATCGAGAACTGGCTTCGCCCTTGTTCCGGAAACAGCTGGAGGAAGTGCTCGACCGCATTCAGCAGCTGAAGTGCCGTTTTTCGCCACGTTATTGTTTCGTAGACGGCGACCCCATGCACCTGACTATAGATGCGGCGGCAGGCGGATTTCACGGGCTGGAACTGGCGGCGTATCTGGAACAGCATGAAGTTTTTGTGGAGTATGCCGATGCATTTCATGTGGTGCTGCTCTGCTCGGCAGCCAATACCGATCGGGACTTTGACATTCTGGAGCAGCTGCTGGAAAGGTTTTCGCCTACACCGGCGGAATCCGGAGAAAAGTACGCTCTGCCCAGACCGGAAAAGGTCTGCGGGATTCGGGAGGCGGCACTGGCTCCGCAGGAGATCGTGCCTATCGGGGAGAGCAGCGGACGGATTTGTGCCGCGGTGAAAGTGCCCTGTCCGCCGGCAGTGCCCATTGTGCTTAGCGGAGAACGAATCGATGCCCGCTGCATTGCGGTTTGTGAGGCTTATGGAATTACGGAGATCAGCGTCGTACAGTAGGAGGTGGCGGCATGGCACAGTTTTATGGCAATGAACAGATACAGCACACCCTGCACCAGATGCTTTTGCGGGACAGGGCTCCCCACGGATTCCTCTTTTACGGGGAAACCGGTCTGGGGAAAAAGACGCTGGCAAAGAAATTTCTGGCAGAACTGCTCTGCACAGGAACGGAAAAGCCCTGCGGCAGCTGCAAATCCTGCAAAATGCTGGCGGACGGTGTGCATCCGGACGTGCGGTTTGTGGAACACAGCGGCAAGCGAAACGGCTTTTCCGTGGACACGGTGCGGGAGGTGTGCGTAGATCTGGCATCGCCGCCCAACGAGGGCAATGCCAAGTGCTATGTCTTTGGGGACTGTGATGCAATGGACACCCGCACCCAGAATCTGCTGTTGAAAGCGGTGGAAGAACCGCCGGCTTATGGGTATTTTATTTTTACGGCAACTTCTCCGGCATTGCTGCTGCCTACGGTGCGTTCCCGTATCGTGTCGCTGGCGGTGTCGCCGGTGTCGGAACAGGAATGCCGTGCTGCACTGGCGGAACGGGGCTTTTCGCCGGAAGATGCCGCAGAAGCGGTGGCGGCGTTCCATGGGAACATCGGGCAGTGCTTAAATTTTTTGGAAAATATGCCAATTCGTGAGGTCGTTGGATTGACAAAAACCGCAATCAATAGTATAATAAATAAGAATGAGTATGCGTTGCTGCAAACCGTTTCGGTGCTGGGAAAGGAACGGGAACGGACGTTTTTGTTCCTGAACCTGTTTGACCGGTGCATTCGCGATGCCATTGTGTGGAAGCATGATCCCTGTGCGGCGGGAATCGGCTGTGATGCAGCAGGGTCGAAAAAGCTGGCAGAACGGCTTTCCGACAGTGCCGGACAGGCAATGCATCGTGCTGTGGACAGTACCTACGGGGCAATGGAGGCAAATGTCAACCTGCCGCTGGCACTGGCAGCTTTTTGTGCAGACTGCATGGACGCGTAACAGCTTCTCATTCCGGAAATGAAATTTCGGGGCGTTGGCTCTACTATAGAAAGGAAGAAAGTATGGTTGAAATCATCGGCGTTCGGTTTCAGAACGGCGGAAAGGTCTACTATTTCTCTCCGGACAGCTGGAAGGTGAAACAGGGAGATCTTGTCATCACCGAAACTTCCCGCGGGACGGAATGCGGAGAAGTCGCGATCGCCAATAAACAGATCCCCAAGGAGCAGGTGACAGTGCCGCTGAAGCCGATCCTGCGGGTTGCCACGCGGGAGGATCGCCGGACACTGGAACAAAATCGCAAAAAGGAAGAACGTGCTTTTCAGGTCTGCCAGCAGAAGATCGCCTATCGAAAGCTGAAAATGAATCTGGTAGATGTGGAATGCACATTCGACAACAGCAAGCTGCTGTTTTATTTCACCGCGGACAACCGCGTGGACTTTCGGGAACTGGTCAAAGATCTGGCGGCAGTGTTCCGGACAAGAATCGAACTGCGGCAGATCGGCGTGCGGGATAAGGCGAAGATCCTGGGCGGTATCGGTATCTGCGGCAGAGAATTCTGCTGCAAGGGACACTTGCAGGATTTCCAGCCGGTTTCCATTCGCATGGCAAAGGAACAGGGGCTTTCCCTGAATCCGACGAAGATCTCCGGCTGCTGCGGCAGACTGATGTGCTGCCTGAAATATGAGCAGAACGTCTATGAGGAACTGCTCCGCATTACCCCGAAGGTCGGGGCGATCGTCACCATGACAGACGGCACCAGGGCAAAGGTCTGCGAAACCAATCCGCTGACTGGCGATCTGAAGGTGATTTCAGAAAAATCCGATGTGCCGGTAAAGGTCAAGCGGGACGACGTGAAGCTGCTGCGGGACGGAAAAATCAAGGTCGATGCGGCAGAACGCAAGGCATTGAAATCGTTAGAGGATAAGTAAGGGCAGACCGGCTCCCCACCGGTCTGCATATAGGAGGTATTTTTTTATGGCATCTCAAAGTAAACGCCGCCGTGTCCGGTATGACCGGATTCTGGCAGTTCTTCTGGTTCTGATCCTGCTGATCGTACTGCTGGTGAAGTGCTGTTCCAGCTGCTCCAGCAAGAAGGACAAGAAGAACGACAATGTGACTACCACACCTACTCAGGCGACCACAGCTCCCACAGAGGCAGATAACACGAAAACCGTTTATCTGAGCCCGTCCAATCAGGAGGACAACAAGTTCTATGTGGGCGACACCAACGAAGCTGCGGTCTGCCGCATTCTGGCACAAAAGACGGCTGCCATTCTGGAACAGTCCGGCGTGAACGTCATCGTTGCCGGCGATGCTGACAGCATTCAGACCAAGACAGCGGCCGGCGATCAGAATCTGGCGGCATATGTGGCGATTCACACCAACGCCGGTACCGGTGTCGGCACAGACTGCTATTACAATGCCAATTCCGAAGCCAGCAAGAGTCTGGCACAGGCAGTATATGATCCGGTGGCAGCCCTGACTCCCACAGATGACAAGGGCTTGATCGACGGTTCGGACAGCAATTCTGAAAATTATCAGTATGAAGTGGGTGCCAACAAGAGCCCCAGCTGTCTGATCGAAGTGGAATATCACGACGGTCCCAATGTGGCACAGTGGATTCTGGACAATGAGGACAACATCGCTTCTGCACTGGCACAGGGTATTTGCAGCTATTTGCAGGTAGCTACTCCCACAAGCGGTGCAGCAGTGACCACCGCAGCACTGGGCGGTGATGTGAACAGCACGACAACGGCAGCGATCGGCGGAGCAGATGCTCTGGCAACTACTGCTGCATTTGGTGCAGAGGGAACAACAGGCACAGAAAATGCGATCCAAAATCAATTATCAGCTGGAAACTGACCGGATCCTGGCACAGCTGCCGGCGGAACGGACACCAACACTGTTTCTGCATGCCTGCTGTGCTCCGTGCAGCAGTTATGTGCTGGAATATCTGAGCCGGTATTTTGCCATTACGCTGTTCTTCTATAATCCCAACATTTCGCCGGAGGCGGAGTATCTGCACCGGAAAGCTGAGTTGTGCCGGCTGGTGCAGGAATTACCGCTGGGGAATCCGGTGACGGTGGTGGACGGCGATTATCTGCCGGAACGGTTCTATGCTCTTGCCAAAGGGCTGGAGCAGGAGCCGGAACGGGGAGCACGCTGTCAGAAGTGTATCGGGCACCGTCTGGAAGAAACATTTCGGGCGGCGGCAGCACTGGAAGTGTTACCGGATTTTGTCTGCACCACGCTGACCATCAGCCCCCATAAAGACGCGGTGTTTATTAACACCAGAGGAGTGGAACTGGCGGAGCAGTACGGCATCCCGTGGCTGCCCACGGACTTCAAGAAAAAGGGCGGCTATCAGCGTTCGATCGTGCTGTCCAGAGAGTATGACCTCTATCGGCAGAACTTCTGCGGCTGTGTCTACAGCCGGCTGGAGGCGGAACGGCGGGAAAAGGAGATGGCTTCTTCATGAGCGGCTGTTCTTTTTGGGGGAACGGTGAGAGACAGGGAATCCGTTTTGCGTGAAGATGGGGGTTGGTGATTTTGAAATATTCAGAAAAGACGGAAAAGAAAATCAAAACGATACTGGGAATAACCACAGCATCAATCTTGGCACTTCTTTTTCTGGCTTATATGTTTCTTCGCATCCTGTTTTGGGCAGAAACGGGCAGCTTTTTTCCTACTGTTCAGAAGAGCCGTTCGGTGGAAATTGCAATTTCGTGTGACCCTTTTGATGTATTGGCAGTAAGAGAGGAACTGGCACCTTATACAAAGGATTATACAACCGCAGGCGTTGAGATGATATATGCAGAATATCATTTCAGTGAAGATGGTGTTACGGCGATGTATGGATTCACTGGGGTGAAATATCGACTCGGAAGAGGAGAAACCATCAGTTTTTACCTAGATGCTGAGAAAGGCACTGTGGAAGAGATATCTTATTATGCAGCAGGGGCTAAAGTGTTTTCCAGTTATCCCAGCCATTACTTCGATGCGGATGTAAACATGATGGAGGAATACGAAAAAATTAAAAATAATACCTCTGATTTTGATACAATCAAAGAGGTCGAGTTCACCCTGTCCAATAACAATTGTGAGCCAAAGCTCTATTATAATTGATGCAAAACCACATTTTGTGATTTGGGGGAATGAATCCCTTTGGGCAGATTCGGGGAATCAAAATTTCCGGGTGCGTTTTGTGCAAAAAAACAGTTGACAAGCTTCGGCGATTGTGCTATACTAGTCCTTAGAGCGTTGAAGGGAACGGCACATTTCGCCGAAGCTTTTTGTAGAGAACCGCTGTCACCGGCTGAAAGCAGCGGGAAAAAGTGAAGAAATTTGCAAACCACTCCCCGAGTCTGCCCAATCCGCAGCGGTCTGTCCCCGTTATCGGACACCACGAGGTGTATGTGCCTTTGGCACGTGCATGAAACAAGGGTGGAACCACGATAGATTTTTCATCGTCCCTTGCACAGTCCTTTACTGTGTAAGGGACTTTTTGCATTTACTTTGGGAAATGCCGCACACGGCACGTCTGACATGTCGGGCGTTTCCCGCATTCTGGAAAGGAAGATGGATCATGATCAAACTGACATTGAAAGACGGCAGCATTCGGGAACTGGAAGCTCCCACAGCTGCGGCAGAAGTCATTAAGGGCATCGGCATGGGGCTGTACAAGGCTTCCTGCTGTGTCAAGCTGGACGGAGAGGTCTGTGACCTGCGTACCGTTATCGACCACGACTGCACATTTGAAGTCATGACCTTCGACAGCGAAGAAGGTAAGAAAACATTCTGGCACACCGCTTCTCACGTGCTGGCACAGGCTGTCAAGCACCTGTATCCGGAGGCAAAGCTGGCGATCGGACCGGCAATCGATACCGGTTTCTATTACGACTTTGACGTAGAACATCCGTTCAGTCAGGAAGAACTGACTAAGATCGAAGCCGAGATGAAGAAGATCGTCAAGGCAAACGAAAAGCTGGAGCAGTTCTATCTGTCGCCGGAAGAAGCTGTGGCTAAGCTGAAAGGAATGGACGAACCCTATAAGGTAGAGCTGTGCGAGGAGCACGCCGGAAACGGTGAGCCGATCTCGTTCTATCAGCAGGGCGATTTCACAGATCTGTGTGCCGGCCCGCACCTGATGTCTACCGGTACGATCAAGGCGTTCAAGCTGCTGTCCTGCACCGGTGCATACTGGAGAGGTTCAGAAAAGAACAAGATGCTGTCCCGTGTCTATGCGGTGGCATTCCCCAAGGCATCGATGCTGGAAGAACATCTGGCAAAGCTGGAAGAAGCCAAGAAGCGTGACCACAATAAGCTGGGACGGGAACTGGAATATTTCACCACTGTTGACGTTATCGGTCAGGGCCTGCCGGTGCTGCTGCCCAAGGGTGCCAGAGTGGTACAGCTGTTACAGCGTTGGGTAGAAGATGTGGAACAGGCACACGGCTGCCTGCTGACTAAGACACCGCTGCTGGCAAAGCGGGAACTGTACAAGATTTCCGGTCACTGGGATCACTATCTGGACGGCATGTTCGTACTGGGCGATCCTCACGACGAAACCAAGGACTGCTTCGCTCTGCGTCCGATGACCTGCCCGTTCCAGTATCAGGTATATCTGAACCGGCAGCGTTCATACCGTGATCTGCCGATGCGTTTGACGGAAACTTCTACGCTGTTCCGGAACGAGGACTCCGGCGAAATGCACGGCCTGATCCGCGTTCGTCAGTTCACCATTTCTGAGGGACACTATATCCTGCGTCCGGATCAGCTGGAAGATGAATTCAAGAACTGCCTGCAATTGGCAAAGTATTTCCTGGATACAGTCGGACTGCTGGACGACTGCACATTCCGGTTCTCCCAGTGGGATCCGGCAAATCCGGGCAACAAGTACGAGGGTACACCGGAGCAGTGGGAAGAAGCACAGCGTGTCATGGGCAACATTCTGGATCACTTGGGCTTGAAGTATGAGATCGGCATCGACGAGGCGGCTTTCTACGGTCCGAAGCTGGATATTCAGTACAAGAACGTATTCGGCAAGGAAGACACCCTGGTCACCATTCAGATCGATATGCTGCTGGCAGAGCGTTTCGGCATGTACTACAAGGATAAGGACGGTCAGAAGAAGCTGCCGTACATCATTCACAGAACATCGCTGGGCTGCTATGAGCGTACACTGGCTTACATGATCGAACACTTCGGCGGTGCAATGCCGCTGTGGATCGCTCCGGAACAGGTTCGTCTGGTGCCCATTGCAGACCGTCATCTGGACTTTGCATATGAGGTCAAGAAGGAACTGGAAGCTGCTGGTCTGCGTGTCGAGGTGGACAGCCGTGCCGAAAAGGTGGGCTGGAAGATCCGTCAGGCAACGATGGAAAAGGTGCCGTATATGTTGACTGTCGGCGACAAGGAATGCGAAGAAAAGACAGTCGCAGTCCGCAAGCGTAACGGCGAAGATCTGGGCAGCATGACGGTGGCAGAACTGACAGCAAAGCTGGTCGAAGAAGTCCGCACCAAGCAGAAGTAATCAGACAATGCAGCAGAAGCTGCTGCATAACAGAACAGAAAAAGGCGAACGTTTCGGCGTTCGCCTTTTTTGCCGGTATTTCGCGAAAAAATTGAAAAAGTATACATTTTCCAATTGACAAAACATCATTTTTCAGTTATAATAAAAGGCAGGTATATTTTGTTTTGAAAGCGAGTATTTGGAAAATGGGAAGTACGAAAATCAATCTGACGGAGGAACAGTTTACAGAGGTGACACTGTCCGCCCTGAAAGAGCACCCCGAGGGAATTACGGAATATCCGATTCTGGATTTTGATGATCGTGCACTGGGGCTGTTGTCCGCCGGCGTTGCAGAAACGCTGCGGTACAGTGAGATCAAGCCCCGCGGCGGTCTGGCATATCGGTTTCTGAAGCGGCTGTTTGACATCGTGGGGTCTGCATTGTCACTGATCCTTCTGGCGATCCCCATGGGCATCGTGGCACTGGTGATCTATCTGGACGACAAGGGGTCGCCGATCTTTTCACAGGCACGGCTGACCAAGGACGGAAAGGTGTTCTACATGCACAAGTTCCGTTCCATGTGTGTCGATGCGGAACAGAAGTTCGCAGAGGTGCAGAAAGAAAACGAAACCGACGGTCTGGCGTTCAAGAGCGAGAACGACCCGCGAATCACACGGATCGGGCATTTTATCCGGAGAACGTCCATTGACGAACTGCCCCAGCTGTGGGACGTTTTCTGCGGGCACATGTCCATTATCGGGCCGCGTCCGCCGCTTCCGCGGGAAGTGGTACTGTATACGCCCCACCAGATGCAGCGGTTACAGGTAAAAGGCGGTCTGTCCTGTATTTGTCAGGTAGAGGGCAGAAGCGATATGGGATTCGAAAAGTGGGTGGAATCCGACCTCGAATACATTCAGACACGCAGTGCCGGACTGGATCTGAAGCTGGTGTTTAAGACCATTGGCGTGGTAATTATGAAAAAGGGTGCAAGATAACCATAGGAAGAAAGAGCCGCTGTGCAGATGCATGGCGGCTCTTTTGCAGTGCTGTCTGATGCAAAACGCCGTTGTTTACAGAAACTTATTGGAATGTTGTTTATTTTTTTTTTTTTTTTTGCGGTATAATAGACACTGTCATGATGTATCATGGAAGTTTGCAATTTTTTTGCAGTGAAGAAACTATGAAGGGAGTCTGTTGGAATGCAGAAATGGAAGAAGTTTTTGGCAACATTGACGGCTGGGGCATTGTGTGCCGTGGCATTGCCGCTGGCGAAGCTGGAATTGCCGGAGGTGGTGATGAATGCCGCCGCAGCAGAGTGTACAGTTCCGGTTGGAACAGGTACAACGACACTGACCTATGAGGTGCAGGAAGATGACACAGTAGAAATCACAGGCTGTGAGGATACTGCCGCGGGAGAACTGGAAATTCCGGCGGAAATCGACGGCAAAGCAGTCACACGAATCGGGGATATGGCGTTTAATGACAAGGAATATCTGACAGGCATCACGGTTCCGGACAGTGTAAAAACTATAGGAGATCAAGCCTTTGTAGATTGCGTTTCTGCTACATATATCAATCTGCCGCAGGAAATGGATTCGCTGGGTGAAGCTGTATTTAACAGCTGTTATGCGTTGGAGGAAATCACAATTCCGGAGGGTATTACGGAGTTATCATCTTTTGTAGAGAAAGACGAAGAAGGCGTGGCGTTATATTATGGTTCTCTTGCATTCTGCAAGGCTTTGAAAAAAGTGACATTGCCGTCTACTTTGAAAACGATTGATGAATATACATTTTCTAGCTGCCCTGCATTGGAGAGTATTGAAATTCCAAATGGTGTTACTGAAATTAAAGAAGGTGCATTTAAAAGTTGTGAAAGTTTAGTATCTATTGAAATCCCTAAAAGTGTAACCAACATTGCTGATTGGTTATTTAATTCTTGTACATCTTTGGAAAGCATAACAATTCCGGACAGTGTAACCAGTATTGGAGATGGCACTTTTGTGTGCTGTTCCTCTTTAAAGAACATTACAATTCCGGACAGCGTTACCAGTATTGGAGAAGAAGCATTTAATAGCTGTTCTTCTTTGGAAAGCATTGCGATTCCAGAGGGGATTACATCCTTGCCAGCACGGGCAGATGATTCTAATTATAGTAGTTATTATGGCTTTCTTGCATTCTGTACTTCATTGAAAGAAGTAAAGCTGCCGTCTACCTTGAAATCAATTGATGAAGCTGCATTTTATAATTGTAGTTCACTGGAATCTATTGAGATTCCGGAGGGTGTTGAACAAATTAAGCAATCTGCTTTTGGCATGTGTTTCAATTTGAAAGAAATCACCATTCCTGGTAATGTGAAAAGTATAGAAGACGATGCGTTTGTGGGTTGCGAATCATTGAAAAGCATTTCCATTCCCTCTAGTGTGACATATATCGGATATTGTGCGTTTTCTTATTCTGGGCTGACTGATGTTTACTATGACGGTACAAAGGAACAATGGAATGCAATTGAAATTGTGAATAATGCAAATGAATATCCGAATAATAGTTTGCTAATCTATGCTACAAAGCACTTTTCTGATGGCACGCAGGCCACTTCCACCGGTGACCTCGACGGCAACGGCACAGTTGACACCAACGACGTGTTCGAAGCCATGCTCTACGTGGCATACCGCGGTGCGGGCATGTCCGGCAACCTGAGAGCAGAGCAGATCACTGCCGCGGACATCGACGGGGACGGCTCCGTGGATTCCACAGACGTGTACTATATCCTCTACTATGTTGCCCTGCAGGGTGCCGGCAAAAAACCGACTTGGGATAGCGTACTGGGCAGATAACGATTACAGTAAATCCAATTCCGAAAGCCGCTGTGCAGATGCATGGCGGCTTTTGTGCTGTCCGGAATCTTTTTCGGAATCTGCCTTGTCAATACCGCCCGCTTTATGTTATAATAGAAACAGCATCACAACAAGCGAGGTGAAAAGCCGTGTGCCTGTGCCGCGGCGATTATGAAACGATTGGTAGTGGGCATTACTGCCCATGTGGATTCCGGAAAGACGACGCTTTCCGAAGCTCTGCTGTACCGTACCGGCGAGATCCGGAAGCTGGGGCGGGTGGATCACCAGACAGCTTTTCTGGATACCCACCCGATGGAACGGGATCGGGGCATTACGATTTTTGCACATCAGGCATGCATTGCCTGTGAAAATGCGGAATATACGCTGCTGGATACTCCCGGACACGTGGACTTTTCAGCAGAAACTGAACGCACTATGCAGGTGCTGGACTATGCCATTCTGGTCATCAGCGGCACAGACGGCGTGCAGTCCCACACGGAAACCCTGTGGAAACTGCTGGAACGCTATCAGGTGCCGGTGTTCCTCTTTGTCAACAAAATGGACTTGGCAGGGGCAGACAAGGCGGCAGTGCTGGAACAGCTGCAAAGCCGGCTGAGTGACCGCTGTGTGGATTTTTCCGCAGACGGCACCGATGCCTTTTATGAACAGGTGGCTCTGTTGGAGGAGCCGTTCATGGATACTTATCTGGAACAGGGGAAGATTCCGCCGGCACTGCTGGCAAAAGGCATTGCCCGCCGGAAGCTGATCCCCTGTTACTTCGGGGCAGCGTTGAAGCTGGAGGGCGTGGACGCATTTCTGGAGGGACTGCACCGGTATACGCTGGAACAGCCCTGTCCTGCACAGTTCGGGGCGAGGGTGTTTAAAATTGCCGCTGACGAAAAGGGGAACCGGTTGAGTTACCTGAAGATCACCGGCGGACGGCTGCGGGTGCGGGACAGCATCGCCTATACTGCTTCCAACGGCAGGGACATGCAGGAAAAAGTCAGCCAGATCCGTGTCTACGCCGGTGCGAAGTTCGAGGCGAAAGAGGCAGTCCCTGCGGGCACGGTCTGTGCGGTGACAGGTCTGAGCCGGACGTTTATCGGGCAGGGGCTGGGCAGTGCCGGCGACGGTATGGCTCCGGTGCTGGAACCGGTGCTCCGCTATGGCGTACAGCTGCCGGAAGGGGTGCACCCTACCGATGCCCTGAAACAGCTGGCACAGCTGGAGGAGGAAGATCCGGCTCTCCACGTGGTGTGGAACGACCACGCCGGACAGATTCAGATGCAGCTGATGGGAGAGGTGCAGCTGGAAGTATTGCAGCGGCTGATCGCCGACCGGTTCGGCATGCAGGTGCAGTTCGATGCCGGACAGATCACCTATAAGGAAACCATTGCCGAGCCGGTAGAGGGCGTGGGGCACTACGAACCGCTGTGCCACTATGCCGAAGTGCACCTGCTGCTGGAGCCACTGCCGCAGGGCAGCGGTTTGCAGTTCGGGGTGAACTGTCGGGAGGACGATCTGGAACGAAACTGGCAGCGGCTGGTGCTGACGCATTTGGAGGAGAAAACGCATCTGGGCGTACTGACCGGTTCACCCATAACAGATATGCGGATCACCCTGTGTGCCGGAAAAGCCCATGTCAAGCACACCGAGGGCGGCGACTTCCGGCAGGCGACCTATCGGGCGGTGCGGAACGGACTGCGAAAGGCGAAAAGCATTCTGCTGGAACCGTGGTACGAGTTTTTGCTGGAACTGCCTACGGAAAACGTGGGACGTGCCATGACCGATCTACAGCAGATGGGGGCGGAGTTCCAGCCGCCGGAAACCGAGGGCGACCGTTCGGTTTTGCAGGGCAGTGCTCCGGTGGCGAAGCTGCGGGGCTATGCTTCAGAGGTGACCGGTTATACCCACGGCGTGGGCAGACTGGTCTGTTCCCCCAAGGGTTATGCTCCCTGTCAGAATCCGGAAGAAGTCATTGCCGCAGTGGGGTATGACTGCGACAGCGATCTGGAAAACTCTGCGGATTCCATTTTCTGTGCCCACGGAGCCGGCTTTGCCGTCAAGTGGAACGAGGTGGAACAGCACATGCACCTGCCCAGCTGCCTGCACCAGCTGGAAGAACCCGACGAACCGGCGGCACCGGTGCGGGTGTCGAGGGCAGCCTATGGGGGCAGTCTGGCAGAGGACAAGGAACTCATGGCGATCTTTGAACGGACTTACGGAAAAATCGACCGCAATCCCCGACAGGCACTCTGCACCCCCAAAGAGGAGGACACTGCGGCAGCATATCACGGCAAGCCGGATCCGGCGTATGATGGGGAGGAGTACTTGCTGGTAGACGGCTACAACATCATTTTTGCGTGGGACGAGTTGAAAACGATTGCCCAAAACAATCTGGACAGTGCCAGAGGACAGCTGATGCACATGTTGAGCAACTACTGCGGCTATCGGAAGTGCAAGCTGATTCTGGTATTTGATGCGTATAAGGTCAAGGGCTATCACGGCGAAACAGAGCAGTATCACAACATCACGGTGGTGTATACCAAAGAGGCGGAAACTGCCGACTCCTACATTGAAAAGGCAACGCTGGACTTGTCGAAGAAGCACAAGGTGCGGGTGGCAACTTCGGACGGCATGGAGCAGCTGATTATTCTGGGAAACGGTGCTCTCCGTATCACTGCGGCGGAATTCCGGCAGGAGGTCTTGCAGATCGAGGCAGCCATTCGGGAATATGCGGCACAGATGAAGCAGGGGAAAAAGACCATTACGGAGAAGCATTCGTCATAAGCTGGGGCAGTGCTGCTGTAGTAGCAGAATACCCGAAATCCCTGCGGAAAAATCGGCAGTTCTGTCAATTGTTTGTGCAGCAGAAATATGATAAAATAAAGGAAACACTGCATAGAGCCGTCAGGCGGAATTTATGCAGTGTTTCCTACGGATATTCCGGAACTATTCCGGAGCGTGTTTCGGCACGCTGAGATATAGAATGAATATGGAGGCATGACAAATGCAAATGCAGATACAGCACCAGCTGCGGCGTGTCGCTGCTGCCCTGCTGACCGCGGCGGTCGCCGTGGGCACAGGAGCCTTTTCCGGTCTGGCATTGGAAACCGATTCCGGCACTCTGGAAAGCTTACAGGCGTTCCTGCTGGGAAAAGAAAATGCCGGTGGAACGGACTGCAACGGGGACGGCGTTGTGGACGGCATGGACTTGGCACTGCTGCGGCAGCAGCAATTCGACGGGGGAGAAATACAGGACGGCTATGCCGGCTTTATCCGCACAGACGGCAAACTGCTGGTCGATGAAAACGGCAAGCAGTATCTCATCAAAGGCATGGCAATCGGCAATAATGTGTGGTCGAATCCCACCACAGCCCCTGCCCAGGATCACGATGCGGCAAGCTATCAGGAACTGGCGGACATGGGCTTTGATTCCGTGCGGTTCTATCTGAACTACGCCATGTTTGAATCTGACAGCAAACCCTATACCTATCGGGAAGAAGGCTTCCGCTGGCTGGACACCAACATTGCATGGGCAAAGGCGGCAGGAATCCGGCTGGTGCTGAACATGCACTATCCGCAGGGCGGCTACCAGTCGCAGGGGAACGGCACGGCCCTCTGGACAGAACCGGAAAATCAGAAGCGGCTCTGTGCCCTCTGGACGGAAATTGCCAAGCGGTATGCAGACGAGCCGGTGATTCTGGGCTATGGACTGGTGAATGAACCGGTGGTAGCTGCTGCCAGCGGTGAGGAGAGCCTTGCCCTGTGGCAGTCCGTAGCACAGATGCTGACGGACGGGATCCGTACTGTAGACCAGAACCATATGATCTTTGTGGAACGCATGTGTGCGGCACAGAATCTGGCAGGCACACAGGAACAGTGGATCAATTTCAATGACGAAAACAACTACGTGCATCTGGACGATGACAACACGGTGTACGAGTTCCACGACTATGACCCGCATGCTTTTACGCATCAGGGCTTCGACTGGGCGGGGACACTGGGCAATGATGTGACCTATCCGGACGAAAGCTATCTGGTGTCCAGCGGCAATGTCCAGTGGGGCACTTCCACCTTTGCCGGCGATCGGGCGGACACGGAGAACACCGAGTGGCAGTATCTGAAAAGCGGCAGGATCACGCCGAAATCAGACGGCACACAGCTAATCAGTCTGGTATTTCAGGCACAGAACATCGGGGACTACGGCTACGCCCGGGCAGATGAACTGCGGCTGAACGAATATGACGAGGACGGCAGCTTTGTCCAGACCATATACGCCAACGACTTTGACAGCACGTCCCTGCTGAACTTCTGGTCCAGCAACGACTCCGGCGGACAGTACTACGCTTCTTCCGAGGGACATCTGGCAAAGGGCAGTCTGATGCTCTCCGGCACCACCGATGATGCCAACACCAGTACAAGATATTTCCGTCCCACGGCAGGACACAGCTATGAGGCATGCGGTTATTTTCAGGTGAACACCAAGAATGCCGATGCCATTGTCCGTCCCCGCGTGGACGTGTGGAATGTGGATTCTGTGGAAGTGCTGAATTGGGACTATCTGGAAAAGAGTGTGGCACTGAACACGGCGTTTTCGGAAAAGTACAATGTGCCGGTATACTGCGGCGAATTTGGTGCCGGTTCGCACTGCTTTGAAAACGACCGCGGCGGTGACCGCTGGATTGGGGACATGCTGGAAATTTTCCGTGACGGCGATGTCAGCTTTAACTACCACGCCTATCACGACGGCTCTTTCGGGCTGTATGAGGGCGGCGGTCTGCCCAGTCCCGCAGGGAGAAATGATACACTATATCAAGTGCTGGTAGAAAAATTGAAAAGATATACAGAATAAAGGAAACACTGAATAAAGCTTTGTGCGGTGTTGCCCTGAAAAAGTATATGGAATGACAGGATTTACGAAAGGAACTGACATGAAAGAAAAAGATACAGAAAAGCAGCTGAAAGCCTTGGAAGAAGCTGTGCGGCAGGAGCAGGAAACCGGCGGAAAGACGGCAAAAAAGCATCGGGAAAGCGGCTCTGCGGCGGCGAAAGAATCCCACCCGCTGGCTTCGTTTCTCATCGGGCTGGTACTGCTGGGGGCAGGCATCTTCTGGGTGCTGAACTCCTTTGTGGTGTCTTTCTCGTGGGGCAGCCTGTGGGGCGGCTTCGGCATGAACACTTCGCTGGCAACTGGTCTGATGCTGGTGCCGCTGCTGATCGGCATCGGTCTGCTGTTCTTCTTGGACAGAAAGTGGATCGGCTGGGTGGTGACGGCAATCGGACTGCTGGCAATTCTGGTAACGCTGCTGACTTCGGTGCGGTTTCGTCCGGTGTCGGCTTCGCTGTGGCAGTATGTGGTCATGTTCGGCATGATCGCCGCCGGTTGCGGTCTGGTGGCGAGAGGACTGCTGAAAAGCAGAGATTAAGGGCAATACCGCACAAAGAGCGTCTGGCGACTTTGTACGCCATCTGCTTGCAAATTTTCCGTCATATTTCACAAAAATGCTCGTGAATACATCAAGTATTCACTCCGCTTTTTGTTTCATCTGACGAAAAAATTTGACGACGCATCTGTCGCACAATCTTTGTGCGGTATTGCCTAAGGGAACGCGGAAACCGGCTTTGTACGACGTTTCCTGAAAAAGGCGTGTGGTTTTGCGGAACTGCACGTCTTTTTTTGTGAGAATGCACGGCTTGCCAACCATGCGAAATCATGCTATAATAAAAAGGACGGTATAAAGTTTACACATTGTTTTGCTGCGGGTGGGAATTGACACCTATTTAAGCCTATAGCTTGCCTGCATCTAAATTTTATGCAGTGCTCTCAAAAAACGATCACAGAAACAGGAGGCACATTGATGAACTATCGAATATTTCTGGTGGAGGACGACCGCAGCATTGCGGACGGACTGCGGCACCAGCTGGAACAGTGGGATTTTGCAGTACAGGTGGTGCAGAATTTCCGCGGCGTGCTGGGAGAATTCACGGCGTTTGACCCTCATCTGGTGCTCATGGACATCATGCTGCCTTGTTATGACGGCTACCACTGGTGTCGGGAGATCCGGCAGGTGTCACAGGTGCCGATCATTTTTCTGTCCTCGGCTTCGGACAATATGAATTTAATTATGGCAATGAACATGGGCGGGGACGATTTTATTGCCAAGCCCTTTGACTGGAACGTGCTGCTGGCAAAGATACAGGCACTGCTCCGGCGAACCTACGACTTTGGCGGGCAGACGGCTCTGTTGGAACATCGGGACGCGATCCTCAACACCGCAGATGCCGTGCTGACCTATCACGGAGAACGCATTGACCTGACCAAGAACGAGTACCGGATCCTACAGGCTCTGCTGGAACAGAAGGGCAAGGTCGTCAGTCGGGAAACCTTAATGGAACGGCTCTGGGCAACGGACAGTTTTGTGGACGAGAACACCCTGACTGTCAACGTGAACCGGCTGCGGAAAAAGCTGGACAAGGCAGGGCTGCACGACTTTATCCGTACCAAAGTGGGCATGGGGTATCTGGTGGAATAGGAGGACGGCATGAAAATTTTCGGGGATTATCTCCGCCGGCATCTGGGCGGTATCGGGATATTTCTGGCATGCTGTGGCATTTTTGTGCTGGTATTTTCTCTGTACGACCTACCGGCGGAAGCCGTGCTGTACGGCGGTGTGCTGTCGGCGGTGCTGTGTTTGCTCTGGTTTTTGGTGCGTTTCCGGAAGTATTACCAGAAGTGCCGCACACTCCGGCAGATGCAGCAGGAGATCGTCATTACTACCCGGCACCTCCCGCCGCCGGAGGACGTGTCAGAACAGGCGTATCAGGAACTGGTGGAACTGCTGTACCAGAAGCAGCAGGAACTGACACAGGAATGGCGGGTGCGGTACAGCGACATGATGGAATATTACACGGCGTGGACGCACCAGATGAAAACGCCGATCGCTGCCATGCGGCTGCACCTACAGGCGGCGGACACGCCGGAAAATCACATGCTGCTGGAAGATCTACAGCGAATCGAACAGTATGTGGAAATGGTGCTGTGTTATCTGCGGCTGGATTCGGATTCCACGGATTATCTCTTTGTGCAGTGTGATCTGGACAGTATCGTCCGGCAGGCAGTGCGGCGGTTTTCCGCCCAGTTTATCCACCGGAAGATTCGGCTGGAATATGAGCCGCTGGATTGTCAGGTGCTGACTGATGAAAAGTGGCTGCTGTTCGTGCTGGAGCAGGTGCTCTCCAATGCGTTGAAATATACTCCCTCCGGCGGTACGGTTTCGATTTTTCTGGAGGAGCCGAAAACGCTGTGCATTCGGGACACGGGAATCGGCATTGCAGCGGAGGATCTGCCCCGTATTTTTGAAAAGGGCTTTACAGGCTGCAACGGCAGAACGGACAAAAAGGCAAGCGGCATCGGGCTGTATCTCTGCCGGCGAATCTGCCGGAACCTGAATCATACCATTACAGCGGAGTCGCAGGCAGAGCAGGGCACCACCATTCGCATCGGCATGTTTCGGGAAACACGCGGCATTGAGTGATGTGACAAAAATGTAAGAAAGAAAGCGGGAAATGTAAGCCGAATCGATGGCGGAGCATTTCCCGTTTGTGGTATACTGTAGTAGTCAACAAAACATGGGCAACACTGCATAAAGCTTGTGTGTTGTCCATACACGCAAAGATGAAGGAGGTCATTGCAATGGCAATGCTGGAAGTAGCACATTTGAAAAAGGTTTACACCACTCGCTTCGGCGGCAATCAGGTCGAGGCTCTGCGGGACGTTTCCTTTACGGTGGAGCAGGGAGAATATACGGCAATCATGGGGGAATCCGGTTCCGGAAAAACCACGCTGCTGAACATTCTGGCGGCACTGGACAAGCCTACCAGCGGCATGGTGCAGCTGGATGGAAACGACCTGACACAGATCAAGGAATCCCGTATCGCCGCATTCCGGCGGGATCATCTGGGGTTTGTCTTTCAGGACTTCAACCTGCTGGACACCTTTTCACTGGAGGACAACATCTATTTGCCGCTGGTGCTGGTGGGAACGCCCTATGCGGAGATGCAGCGGCGGCTGGAACCTATTGCGAAACAGCTGGGCATCACCCAGCTGCTGAAAAAATTCCCCTATGAGGTTTCCGGCGGACAGAAACAGCGTGCCGCCGTGGCTCGTGCCCTGATCAC
>ERZ834694.1460-NODE-1460-length-20969-cov-6.649135_pt1 | contig 20969 bp, 23 predicted proteins | sample MGYA00519691_ERZ834694 | MGnify/ENA primary metagenome ERZ834694 (study PRJEB31850, sample SAMEA3708758) | human gut metagenome | biome: human gut; feature: human-associated habitat; material: faeces | place: China | collected 2014 ... | reverse complement strand
CATTCCTCTTGTATATTACACACATAATCTTTACATTTGCGCAGTTTTCATACATGATTACATCGTTCTGTTCAAAATACCTTTCCATGTGACAGGCGATAGCGTAGCGTACTCTGCGGAAAATTATCATTCCTTTTATACATGTTGAAGTTAAAGACAATTTCGCTTCTGGGACACAGAAGTGAGCTTGACGCATTGCCCGAAGGCAAACTGCTGATTAACACCATCAATGCGCACTCGTATAACACAGCATTGAAAGATCCTGCCTTTGCAGAAGCTTTGCTGAGGGGAGACGCATTGATTCCGGACGGAGCAAGCATTGTACTGGCATTCAAACTCCTGAGACATGAGAAGATAGAGCGCACAGCGGGATGGGACTTGTTTCTGTACGAAATGGATAAGCTGAACCGGAAAGGAGGAACCTGCTTCTTTCTGGGAAGTAGCGAAGACACCTTGAGGAAAATAAAGGTAAAAGCTGTCCGGTTATATCCCAATATCCGGGTAGAAACCTATTCCCCACCCTACAAGCCGGAATTCACCCAAGAAGACAATCAAGCCATGATAGCCGCCGTAAACCGGGCACAGCCGGATTTGCTCTGGGTGGGCATGACCGCTCCCAAACAAGAGAAATGGATTTACAGCAATTGGCAAAAATTGAATATTCATTGTCATGTGGGTACCGTAGGGGCGGTGTTTGACTTTTACGCTGGTACTACTGAACGGGCTCCATTATGGTGGCAACAACATTCGTTGGAATGGCTCTACCGATTGATAAAAGAACCTAAGCGAATGTGGCGTAGGTACTTGATTGGTAATGCGTTGTTCTTATGGAATATTTGTAAAGAGATATAAATTATACAATGATATGAAAGGTATTGTTCTAGCTGGTGGTAGCGGTACGCGTTTGTATCCTATTACCAAAGGCATTAGCAAACAGCTGATTCCTATTTTTGATAAACCGATGATTTATTATCCAATTTCGGTTTTGATGTTGGCGGGTATTCGTGAGATATTGATTATCTCTACTCCACATGACTTGCCGGGATTTAAGCGCTTGCTGGGTGATGGTAGTGATTATGGCGTGAGGTTTGAATATGCAGAACAACCGTCACCTGATGGATTGGCACAGGCCTTTATCATTGGTGAGGATTTTATTGGTAGTGATTCGGTCTGTTTGGTGTTAGGTGATAACATCTTTCATGGTAATGGCTTTAGTACCATGTTGAAAGAGGCGGTATACATGGCAGAAAAGGAGCAAAAAGCTACCGTGTTTGGTTATTGGGTAAGTGATCCGGAACGCTATGGTGTGGCGGAGTTTGATGACGAGGGTAATTGCTTAAGCATTGAGGAAAAACCTGTACAGCCAAAATCGAATTATGCGGTAGTAGGGCTTTATTTCTATCCTAATAAAGTGGTAGATGTAGCGAAGCACATTAAACCGTCAGCTCGTGGAGAATTGGAGATTACCACTGTGAACCAGCGATTTCTGGAGGATAGTGAGTTGAAAGTACAGACACTGGGACGTGGCTTTGCTTGGTTGGATACGGGTACACACGACTCGTTGAGTGAAGCATCGACTTTTATTGAGGTGATTGAAAAACGGCAGGGACTGAAAGTGGCTTGTCTGGAAGGTATAGCGTTTAGACAAGGTTGGATTGATGCTAACAAGATGCGTGAGTTGGCCCAACCGATGCTGAAGAATCAATATGGGCAGTATTTGTTGCAGGTAGTAGAGGAAGTGGAACGTACAGGAAAGAGTAATTTATGAATAAAAGAAATATTATCATTACCGGTGGAGCCGGATTTATAGGCAGTCATGTGGTACGTTTGTTTGTGAACAAGTATCCCGATTACCATATTATCAATTTGGACAAGTTGACTTATGCGGGAAATCTGGCTAACTTAAAAGATGTAGAGAATAAACCAAACTACACTTTTGTAAAAGCGGATATTTGTGACTTTGAGATGATGCTGAAGATTTTTAAACAGTATCATATAGATGGGGTTATTCATTTAGCTGCCGAAAGTCACGTGGATCGTAGCATCAGAGATCCGTTTACTTTTGCTCGTACTAATGTTCTTGGAACTCTCTCTTTATTACAAGCTGCCAGGTTAACTTGGGAGTATCTTCCGGAAGGCTATGAGGGTAAGCGCTTCTATCATATTTCAACTGATGAGGTGTATGGAGCATTGGAATTGACGCACCCGGAAGGCAAGTCTTCGGATATATCTGCACACGAAGTATATGGCGATGAGTTCTTCAAAGAGACAACAAAGTATAATCCACACTCACCCTATTCGGCTTCGAAAGCGGGTAGTGATCACTTTGTCCGCGCTTTCCATGATACTTATGGTATGCCGACTATTGTGACAAACTGTTCGAATAACTATGGACCTTATCAGTTTCCCGAAAAGCTGATTCCGCTGTTTATTAACAATATTCGCCACCGCAAACCGTTACCAGTATATGGCAAGGGAGAGAATGTGCGCGACTGGCTCTACGTGGTAGATCATGCAAGGGCCATAGATGTGATTTTCCATAAGGGTAAGGTGGCGGATACATATAACATCGGTGGCTTTAACGAGTGGAAGAATATAGATATTATCCATGTGATTATTAAGACTGTGGACCGATTACTAGGTAATCCTGAAGGACACAGCGAGGAACTGATTACTTATGTAATGGACCGTATGGGACATGACTTACGCTATGCTATTGACTCTACGAAACTGAAGAATGAATTGGGCTGGGAGCCTAGTCTGCAGTTTGAAGAGGGTATTGAGAAGACGGTGCAGTGGTATCTGGATAATCAGGAGTGGATGGATAATATCACCAGTGGTGCTTACGAGAGCTATTACGAGGATATGTATAAGAATAGATAATCTGTATGGAAGTTGTTAAGACAAATATTGAAGGGGTGGTAATCATTGAACCACGTCTTTTTAAGGATGACAAGGGGTGTTTCTTCGAATCGTTCTCGCAAAGGGAGTTTGACGAAAAGGTACGTCCCATTAAGTTTGTACAAGATAATGAAAGTATGTCCTCGTATGGAGTGATGAGGGGACTACATTTTCAAACTATGCCTTACAGCCAAAGTAAGTTAGTACGTTGCGTAAAGGGTGCAGTGCTGGATGTGGCTGTTGATATCCGCAAAGGTTCGCCTACCTATGGTCAGCATGTAGCGGTAGAATTGACAGAGGAGAATCATCGTCAATTCTTTATTCCTCGTGGTTTTGCTCATGGTTTTGCTGTATTGAGTGAAACTAATTGAAATACGCTTGCAACTTCTGTTCCTGAATATAGCTCATCCAAAAGTTTTTTCTATCATAGAATTAAAATCACTGCTAGTTTTGTAATATAGAATGAAAGCTGTATATTTGTATGCAGCATAATTAAAAGGTTGTAGCATGTATGAGCAATAAAATATATCCTATTGGTATCCAGAACTTCGAGAAAATCCGTCAAGACGGTTATTTCTATATAGATAAGACAGCCTTGATGTATCAGATGGTAAAGACCGGGAGTTATTACTTTCTGAGTCGTCCGCGACGTTTCGGAAAGAGTCTGCTTATCTCTACTTTGGAAGCCTATTTTCAAGGGAAGAAGGAACTGTTTGCAGGCTTGGCGGTGGAGAAACTTGAAAAAGATTGGATGGAACATCCTATTTTGCACCTTGACCTTAATATCGAGAAGTATGACACTTCGGAGAGTCTGGATAAGATTTTGAATGATAATTTGGAATATTGGGAAAGTAAATATGGAACTCGTCCGTCAGAGACCTCATTTTCTCTGCGTTTTGCCGGTATTATCCAACGTGCTTATGAAAAGACCGGTCAGCGGGTGGTTATCTTGGTGGATGAATATGACAAGCCGATGTTGCAGTCGATTGGCAATGAGGAGCTGCAACAGCAATTCCGGAATACCTTGAAGCCTTTCTATGGGGCTTTGAAAACGAAAGACGGCTGCATCAAGTTCGCTTTGCTGACGGGGGTGACGAAATTTGGTAAGGTGAGCGTATTCAGTGACTTGAATAACTTGAAGGATATTTCAATGGATGAACGTTTTGTAGATATTTGCGGCATAACGGAGAAAGAAATCCATGACAACCTGGAAGCGGAATTGCATCAGTTGGCAGAAAAGCAGAAGATGAGCTATGAGCAAGTGTGCGCAGAATTGAAAGAATGTTATGACGGTTATCATTTTATGGAAAATACCATCGGAATCTATAATCCTTTCAGTCTGTTGAACACGTTTGACAAGATGAAGTTCGGCAGCTATTGGTTTGAAACGGGCACGCCCACTTATCTGGTTAACTTGTTGAAGAAGCATCACTATGATTTGGAACGGATGGCTCATGAGGAGACGGACGAACAGGTGCTGAACAGCATCGACTCTGAATCCACCAACCCAATTCCGGTGATTTACCAGAGCGGATATCTTACCATTAAAGGTTATGACGAGGAATTCGGAATGTATCGTCTTGGCTTTCCTAATCGTGAAGTAGAAGAGGGCTTTGTCCGTTTTCTTCTTCCTTATTATGCGAATGTCAACAAGGTGGAGTCTCCTTTTGAGATTCAGAAGTTTGTCCGTGAGGTGGAATCCGGTGATTACGATTCTTTTTTCCGTCGTTTGCAAAGTTTCTTTGCGGACACTGGCTATGAAGTGATTCGCGAGCAGGAATTGCATTACGAAAATGTCCTTTTTATCGTTTTCAAGCTGGTGGGCTTTTATACCAAAGTGGAATATCATACAAGCGAAGGGCGTATTGACCTTGTTCTGCAGACGGACAAATTCATATATGTCATGGAATTTAAACTGAATGGCACGGCAGAAGAAGCTCTGAATCAGATAAATGATAAACATTATGCACTTCCTTTTGAAGCGGATAATCGTAAGCTTTTTAAAGTGGGTGTGAACTTTAGTTCGCAAACAAGAAATATAGAGAAATGGATAGTGGAAGAGTAGAATCATAAAAAAACAGAAGCGAGCATGAGCAATAAGATATATCCCATTGGTATCCAGAACTTCGAGAAAATCCGTCAAGACGGTTATTTCTATATAGATAAGACAGCCTTGATGTATCAGATGGTAAAGACCGGGAGTTATTACTTTCTGAGTCGTCCGCGACGTTTCGGAAAGAGTCTGCTTATCTCTACTTTGGAAGCCTATTTTCAAGGGAAGAAGGAACTGTTTGCAGGCTTGGCGGTGGAGAAACTTGAAAAAGATTGGATGGAACATCCTATTTTGCACCTTGACCTTAATATCGAGAAGTATGACACTTCGGAGAGTCTGGATAAGATTTTGAATGATAATTTGGAATATTGGGAAAGTAAATATGGAACTCGTCCGTCAGAGACCTCATTTTCTCTGCGTTTTGCCGGTATTATCCAACGTGCTTATGAAAAGACCGGTCAGCGGGTGGTTATCTTGGTGGATGAATATGACAAGCCGATGTTGCAGTCGATTGGCAATGAGGAGCTGCAACAGCAATTCCGGAATACCTTGAAGCCTTTCTATGGGGCTTTGAAAACGAAAGACGGCTGCATCAAGTTCGCTTTGCTGACGGGGGTGACGAAATTTGGTAAGGTGAGCGTATTCAGTGACTTGAATAACTTGAAGGATATTTCAATGGATGAACGTTTTGTAGATATTTGCGGCATAACGGAGAAAGAAATCCATGACAACCTGGAAGCGGAATTGCATCAGTTGGCAGAAAAGCAGAAGATGAGCTATGAGCAAGTGTGCGCAGAATTGAAAGAATGTTATGACGGTTATCATTTTATGGAAAATACCATCGGAATCTATAATCCTTTCAGTCTGTTGAACACGTTTGACAAGATGAAGTTCGGCAGCTATTGGTTTGAAACGGGCACGCCCACTTATCTGGTTAACTTGTTGAAGAAGCATCACTATGATTTGGAACGGATGGCTCATGAGGAGACGGACGAACAGGTGCTGAACAGCATCGACTCTGAATCCACCAACCCAATTCCGGTGATTTACCAGAGCGGATATCTTACCATTAAAGGTTATGACGAGGAATTCGGAATGTATCGTCTTGGCTTTCCTAATCGTGAAGTAGAAGAGGGCTTTGTCCGTTTTCTTCTTCCTTTTATCTCAAATTCCTGAAATACGCCCGTACTTTCTTCATAATCTTGATTCCCATTACCACCCCATCGAATATCGCCATGCCTGTATTGAACGAACGCATAATGGCATCCGCTTTGTTGGTAGCCGGAGCTAGCGGAGCGAATATCTCGCGTGTTGTGGCAGTCATGGCTTTCTTTTGAGCGTGAATCTCATTTAGAAGTTTCTTTTTACGTTCTGCGATTTCTTCTAAAGTAATTTTCTGTGGTGGTGTTTGTGTACTCATAATTTATTTAGAATCGGTTAAAAATAAATTAGCGAGGAAGTTCACCATCGGAGAGATGATGAGCTGCTTGCGGAAAATAATAACTAGGAAGATTAGGACAATGTTGATACCGGCAATAATGGCAAAACTAGCCATGAGACCACCGACCAATGGCTCTAATATGTAAGCCAATGCAAAAAGCAGGTAAAACAGGGCTACCATGCCTAAGATAATAAGTACTAATATCATGATTAACGTTGAGAATAGTATGGTTAACTTTTCCGTTAATTCTAATTTGGTATATTTTTTCTGAAGTTCTAAATATTTCTTGAACTCGAAAAATAACTGCTGGAAATTCTCAATACTTTTATCGTCTGCAAACATGGTCGCTCTGTTTTAGTCTGTTGTTACTCATTTACTCTGCTATTTCTCCTTTCATCTCAGCTGCAATCTCGTCAACAAGATTTTCCATCTCATTACGGTTGAGCTTGATACCTTTCTTACGGAGAATCTCTGCAATTTTATGACGAGTATCTTCTCCCTTCTCAGGAGCAAATAAAATACCAAGGGCTGCGCCTACGGCTGCACCACCCAGAAAAGCTGCTAATACATTCAATCCTTTCATAATTTGTAATGTTTAAAATGATTATGATACAACAAATATAACATTTTTATTGAAAGGTTGTTCATGAAAACGAAAAAAAAGTGCTCAGTTTTATATTTATTTTTTTTCTTCTTCGGTTTAATCTTATTTAACTGACTTTCGAGGCTAACCAATATAACTTAAGGCGTACTTTTGCCAACTAATATTGTAAATCGAAACATAATGGAAGCTAAAATTGTTTTTATTACCGGTGCCAGTAGCGGAATTGGTGAAGGTTGTGCCCGTAAGTTTGCAAAAGAGGGATGGAACTTGATTTTGAATGCACGCACCGTGTCGAAGTTGGAGGAATTGAAGGCTGAATTGGAAAAGATGTATGGTGTGCGGGTATATATACTTCCTTTTGATGTACGTGACCGGAAGCAGGCTGCTGCAGCTTTGGAATCTTTGCCCGAAGAATGGAAAGCGATTGATGTGCTGGTCAACAATGCCGGACTGGTGATTGGTGTAGATAAGGAGTTTGAGGGGAGTTTGGATGAGTGGGACATCATGATCGATACGAATATAAGAGGGTTGCTGGCTATGACACGCATGGTAGTACCCGGTATGGTGGAACGCGGACGCGGACATGTTATCAATATCGGTTCCATTGCCGGTGATGCCGCTTATCCCGGAGGAAGCGTGTATTGTGCGACTAAAGCTGCTGTAAAAGCTCTGTCGGACGGTTTGCGGATTGACTTGGTGGATACACCATTGAGAGTAACGAATATTAAGCCGGGTATGGTGGAAACAAATTTTACGGTAGTACGTTATCGTGGAGATAAAGAGGCTGCTGATAATTTTTACAAAGGGATTCGTCCGTTGACGGGAGATGATATTGCCGAGACTGTCTATTTTGCCGCATCGGCTCCCGAGCATATTCAGATTGCGGAAGTACTTTTAATGCCTACTTATCAGGCTACGGGTACTATTTCGTACAAGAAAAAGACGGAATAGAGGTTTTTTTGCCGGATTTCTTTGCCGGATGATAAAATTTCTATTATTTTGTTGCCCGAAACTAAATGTAGATGGACAAGGATATAGAATTATTAATTAAAACATGAATATAGGATTATGAAAAAATTAGTCGTATTGGGAATGGGAGTATGCTTGGTGCTGGCTTTTGCATCTTGTAAATCCAGCGAAAGCGCCTATAAGAAAGCTTACGAGAAAGCAAAACAGCAGGAATTGGCGGAACCGCAGGTGGAAGCTCCGGTAGAAGTGACTCCGGTAGTGGCAGCTCCTGTGGCAACACCTAAAGTGGCAGATACATCCGGCGTTCGCCAGGAAAAAGTTACAGTGGTTTCCGGCAATGAGGGATTGAAAGATTATAGTGTAGTGGCAGGTAGTTTTGGCGTTAAAGCAAATGCGGAAGGTCTGAAAGACTGGTTGGACGCACAAGGTTATCAGTCAACTATCGCATTCAATGCAGATAAGGCGATGTATCGTGTTATCGTAAGTTCATTTGCCGATAAAGCTGCAGCAGCTGAAGCCCGTGATGCTTTTAAAGCTAAGTATCCGGACCGTTCGGACTTCCAGGGAGCCTGGTTGCTGTATCGTGTTTATTGATTTCTTTTTGGTAATATATACTTGGAAAGAACAAATGTTGTTTCCAAATAAGAAGGCGGTAACTGGGAAGTTACTGCTTTTTTATTGAGAAAGGGTTGAATATCTATTTAGATATTTTTATCTTTCTACTAAAAGAAGTTATAAATGTAGGTGGGGAAACTTTTATAGCAAAGAAAGTTTTTACTTTTGTCAATTCTTAATTTGGAGAATTCACAGCCTTGATGGAAATGAGGTTTTAATAAAAGAATTAAATGGAACAAAAATATGTAATGGCTGCTATTGATGCGGCATTGAAAGCAAGTGAAGAAATACTGTCTATTTATGAGGATCCGGCATCGGATTTTGAAATAGAAAGAAAAGCTGATAATTCTCCACTGACAATAGCGGACAGAAAAGCACATGAAGCAATTGTTGCCGTTTTGAGCAAGACTCCTTTCCCGATCCTTAGTGAAGAAGGGAGACATCTGGATTATGAGGTCCGCCGTAAATGGGATACGTTATGGATTGTGGATCCTTTGGATGGTACAAAGGAATTTATCAAGCGTAATGGAGAATTTACTGTAAATATTGCTTTGGTGCAAGACTCGGTGCCTGTGATAGGGGTTATTTATGTGCCTGTAAAGAGAATACTCTATTTTGCGGTTGAGGGTGTGGGAGCATATAAGTGCTCCGGTCTTGTCGGTCTGGAAGATGATACGGTGACATTGAAACAGATGATCGAAGATTCGGAACGGTTGCCTTTGGATGATCCTCGTGATCATTTCATAGTCGTTGCTTCCCGTTCGCACTTGTCGCCTGAAACGGAAGAATATATTGCAGACCTGAGGAAAAAGAAACGCGGTGGCATTGAGTTGATATCGCGTGGAAGTTCTATGAAGATCTGTCTGGTGGCGGAAGGAGAGGCTGACGTGTATCCGCGCTTTGCTCCGACTATGGAGTGGGATACGGCTGCCGGACATGCGATTGCACGTGCTGCCGGAATGGAAGTGTATCAAGCCGGAAAGGATGAACCGTTACGATATAATAAGGAGGACTTATTGAATCCTTGGTTTATTGTTGAGCCCAAGAGAGAACACTAATTGATGTTTATATGACATTTGAAATTGTATTTGTACTATTGGCCCTATTAGGAATGGTAGCTGCCTTGGTTGCAGATAAGATGCGTCCGGGTATGATACTTTTTTCAGTAGTGGTATTATTTTTGTGTGCCGGTATTCTGACTCCCAAAGAGATGCTTGAAGGCTTTAGCAACAAAGGTATGATAACTGTTGCTTTGCTATTTCTGGTGAGTGAAGGGATCCGACAGTCGGGTACGCTGGGACAGGTGATAAAGAAACTGTTGCCTCAGGGGAAGACAACGGTGTTTAAGGCACAGTTGCGTCTTTTACCTTCGGTAGCGTTCATTTCCGCTTTCTTGAATAATACTCCTGTCGTGGTTATCTTTGCTCCTATTATCAAGCATTGGGCTAATGCGGTGAAGCTTCCTGCTACAAAATTCTTGATACCTCTTTCTTATGTCACTATTCTGGGGGGTATTTGTACGCTGATCGGTACCTCTACTAATCTGGTGGTACATGGTATGATATTGGATGCCGGGTTCGAAGGCTTCTCAATGTTTGAACTTGGAAAGGTAGGAATCTTTATAGCCATTGCCGGTATTATTTATCTGTTTGTTTTCTCGAAGCGTCTGTTGCCGGATGCACGCCCGGATACGGCGGTACCGGATGAGGAAGTAGAGGAAGGGGAGAAGCTACACCGGGTAGAGGCAGTATTGGGTGCGCGTTTTCCCGGTATTAATAAGAAACTGAAGGATTTTAATTTCCAACGCCATTATGGGGCGGAAGTGAAGGAGATAAAGACACGTAACGGGCAACGTTTTGTTACGAATCTGGAAGATATAGTGCTTCATGAAGGAGATACTCTGGTTGTGATGGCTGATGATACGTTTATTCCGACATGGGGAGAATCTTCCGTATTCGTGCTGTTGACAAATGGAAGTGACCCTGATACTGCCGGAAAGAAAAAACGTTGGTTTGCTTTGTTTCTTTTGGTGTTGATGATTGTAGGTGCAACAGTGGGTGAGCTTCCTATTGTGAGGGAAATGTTTCCGGATATCAAACTGGATATGTTCTTCTTTGTTTCTATTACTACTATTATTATGGCATGGACAAATCTGTTTCCTGCCCGCAAATATACTAAATACATTTCGTGGGATATCCTGATTACGATTGCTTGTGCTTTTGCGATCAGTAAGGCGATGGTAAATTCGGGAGTGGCGGATTGCGTTGCTAAGTTCATCATTGGGTTAAGTGATGATTACGGTCCGCACGTGTTGCTTGCAATGCTATTTATTATCACAAATCTGTTTACGGAGTTGATAACCAATAATGCAGCGGCGGCTTTGGCGTTTCCCTTGGCACTGTCGATCTCGGCACAGATGGGAGTCAGCCCGACACCTTTCTTTGTGGTGATTTGTATGGCTGCATCTGCCAGTTTCTCTACACCGATTGGTTATCAGACGAATCTGATTGTGCAAGGTATCGGTAACTATAAGTTTATGGATTTTGTGCGTATCGGATTACCACTAAATATTATAACCTTCTTAATTTCTGTTATTCTGATCCCGATGATCTGGAACTTTTAATAAAACTAATTTATAGATGGAAGAAAAGAATCATATATATCCTATATTTGACCGCATGATGACACGGCAAGACAAAGAAGAGCTTTTGGGACAGCATAGTGTCATGATATGGTTTACCGGACTGAGCGGGTCGGGGAAAAGTACAGTTGCCATTGCATTGGAACGCGAACTGCATAAGCGTGGACTGCTTTGCCGTATTCTGGACGGGGATAATATCCGTAGCGGAATTAATAATAATTTGGGCTTTTCGGAAACCGACCGGGTGGAGAACATTCGCCGTATAGCCGAAGTGTCAAAGTTGTTTTTGGACAGCGGCATTATAACAATTGCTGCTTTTATCAGTCCGAATAATGATATTCGCGAAATGGCAGCGAATATAATCGGAAAGGATGATTTTCTGGAAATTTTCGTAAGTACCCCGTTGGAGGAGTGTGAGAGACGCGATGTAAAGGGCTTGTATGCGAAAGCCCGCAAAGGAGAAATAAAGAATTTTACGGGAATCTCCGCGCCTTTTGAGATACCGGAACATCCGGCTTTGTCGTTGGATACTTCTAAACTAAGTCTGGAAGAATCTGTGAATCGTTTGCTGGAGCTGATTTTACCTAAAGTGAAGAATGTGAAATGAAGAATGAAGAATTGGGAATGAAGAATTAGTATGCGGTTGTCGGCAAATTCATAATTCGTAATTCATAACTTTTAAAATAAATGGAAGAATATAAATTAAGCCACTTGAAAGAACTCGAAGCAGAGTCTATTCATATCATCCGCGAGGTGGCGGCGGAATTTGAGAATCCGGTGATGCTTTACAGTATCGGAAAGGATTCTTCGGTGATGGTACGTTTGGCGGAAAAAGCGTTTTATCCGGGTAAAGTACCATTCCCTTTGATGCATATCGATTCGAAATGGAAGTTCAAGGAGATGATTCAGTTCCGTGACGAATATGCTAAGAAATATGGATGGAATCTGATTGTAGAAAGTAATATGGAAGCTTTCAATGCAGGGGTGGGACCTTTTACGCATGGAAGCAAAGTACACACTGACCTGATGAAGACACAGGCATTGCTTCGGGCTCTGGATAAGTATAAGTTTGATGCAGCGTTCGGGGGAGCCCGTCGTGATGAAGAGAAATCACGTGCGAAAGAACGTATTTTCTCTTTCCGGGATAAGTTCCATCAGTGGGATCCGAAAAACCAGCGCCCTGAATTGTGGGATATTTATAATGCCCGTGTACACAAGGGGGAAAGTATTCGCGTATTCCCGTTGAGTAACTGGACAGAGTTGGATATCTGGCAGTACATTCGGCTGGAGAATATTCCGATTGTCCCGTTGTATTATGCAAAGGAACGTCCGGTAGTACAAATGGATGGTAATCTGATTATGGCGGATGATGACCGCTTGCCGGAAAAATACCGTGATCAGATTGAAATGAAGATGGTCCGTTTCCGTACGCTGGGTTGTTGGCCATTGACGGGTGCTGTAGAAAGCGGAGCTTCAACAATTGAGGAGATTGTGGAAGAAATGATGACTACTACTAAGAGTGAGCGGACAACTCGCGTGATTGACTTCGACCAGGATGCGAGTATGGAGCAGAAGAAACGTGAAGGATACTTTTAATTGTAACAAGTGATGGCAGATAATAAATTAGATATAAAGGCTTTTCTGGATAAGGATGAGCAGAAAGACTTGCTGAGACTGTTGACCGCCGGTTCGGTTGATGATGGGAAATCAACGCTGATCGGACGTTTGTTGTTTGACAGTAAGAAATTGTACGAAGACCAGTTGGATGCGTTGGAGCGTGATAGCAAACGTGTAGGAAATGCGGGTGAGCATATAGACTACGCATTGTTGCTCGATGGTTTGAAAGCCGAACGGGAACAGGGTATTACGATTGATGTGGCTTATCGTTATTTTTCTACCAACGGCCGTAAGTTTATTATTGCGGATACTCCGGGACATGAGCAGTATACTCGTAATATGATCACCGGCGGATCTACGGCTAACTTAGCTATTATTCTGGTAGACGCCCGTATGGGAGTGATTACACAGACACGCCGCCATACTTTCCTGGTATCTCTGTTGGGTATCAAGCATGTCGTATTGGCAGTAAACAAGATGGACTTGGTGGACTTCTCGGAAGAACGGTTCAACGAGATTGTTGCCGAATACAAGAAATTCGTTGCTCCGTTGGGAATTCCTGATGTGAACTGTATTCCTCTTTCCGCTTTGGATGGAGATAATGTAGTGGATAAATCGGAACGTACTCCGTGGTATAAAGGAATCTCTTTGTTGGATTTTCTGGAAACCGTTCATATCGATAATGACCATAATCTGTCTGATTTCCGTTTCCCGGTTCAATATGTACTTCGTCCGAATCTGGACTTTAGAGGTTTCTGCGGTAAGGTCGCATCCGGTATTGTCCGTAAGGGGGATACAGTGATGGCACTTCCTTCGGGAAAAACGTCTAAGGTAAAAAGTATCGTAACTTATGACGGGGAGTTGGATTATGCGTTTCCACCGCAATCTGTTACATTGACTTTGGAAGATGAGATTGATGTGTCTCGTGGTGAAATGCTGGTACATCCGGATAACTTGCCTATTATCGACCGTAATTTTGAGGCAATGATGGTGTGGATGGACGAGGAACCGATGGATATCAATAAATCTTTCTTTATCAAGCAAACGACTAATCTGAGCCGTACCCGTATTGATGCGATTAAATATAAGGTGGATGTAAACACAATGGAACACCTTTCTGTTGATAATGGACAATTGACGGCAGATAGTTTGCCATTGCAGCTCAATCAGATTGCACGTGTGGTGCTGACTACTGCCAAAGAACTTTTCTTTGATCCGTATAAGAAGAATAAGTCATGCGGTTCATTTATCTTGATTGATCCTATTACGAATAATACTTCGGCTGTCGGTATGATTATCGATCGGGTTGAGGTGAAGGATATGAGCAATACGGATGATATTCCTGTTTTGGACTTACCGAAGTTGGGAATTGCTCCGGAACATTATGAAGCTGTGGAGAAAGCAGCAAAGGAATTGGAACGTCAGGGTTTTGCTGTGAAAATAATAAAGTAAGAAAAGTATGGGATTACTCGAATTTAATAAACTTCCGATTAATACGCTGGTAGGTGCAGACTGGAAAACGTTTAAGGCTATCACTGCCGGTCGTGAAATAGATGCGGCTTACAAAGGAAAATACCGGTTGACAAAGGCGGTGTGCCGTTTACTCTCTCCATTAGCCGGATTGCAGAATAGCCGGTATGAAAAGCTATTGGCCAACCAACCATTGGAACATGATCCGGTATTTATTCTGGGACATTGGAGAAGCGGAACTACTTTTGTTCATAATGTGTTCTCTTGCGACAAGCATTTTGGGTATAATACAACGTATCAGACTGTGTTTCCTCATTTGATGATGTGGGGACAGCCTTTCTTTAAAAAGAATATGAGTTGGCTGATGCCGGATAAACGTCCGACCGACAATATGGAACTGGCTGTGGATCTTCCGCAGGAAGAGGAATTTGCATTGTCGAATATGATGCCTTATACTTATTATAATTTTTGGTTTTTACCGAAATGTCAACAGGAATATGCAGACAAGTATCTGTTGTTTGATGATATTACAGACGCGGAGTTGAAAGTTTTTGAAGAGGTATTTACGAAACTGATTAAGATTTCTTTGTGGAATACACATGGTACTCAATTCCTTAGCAAGAATCCTCCGCACACCGGTCGGGTGAAAGAACTGGTAAAGATGTTCCCGAACGCTAAGTTTATTTACTTGATGCGTAATCCGTATACGGTATTCGAATCTACACGCAGTTTCTTTACAAATACGATTCAACCGTTGAAGTTGCAGGATATCAGCAATGAACAATTGGAGGAAAATATCCTTTCTATCTATGCAAAACTTTATCATAAGTATGAATCGGATAAACAGTTTATCCCCGAAGGTAATCTGATGGAGGTGAAGTTTGAAGATTTTGAAGCAGATGCGATGGGAATGACAGAGAATATTTATAAGTCACTTTCTATTCCGGGATTCACGGAAGCGCGTGCTGACATAGAAAAGTATGTGGGCGGTAAGAAAGGATATAAAAAGAACAAGTATAAATATGATGATCGCACAATTCGTCTGGTTGAAGAGAATTGGGGATTTGCTTTAAAGCAATGGGAGTATAATTTATAAGAAGAAAAAAAGAAAGGAAAGTAATGGTTCAGAAAATCGTTCATCGCCTGTTGATGACAGGTTTTGTTGCATTTTTTTCTTCCTTGTCTTTGATGGCGCAGCATAAAGTCGAAATGGTTCCTTTTGGAGACATGGATCAATGGGTAGACCGTCAAATAAAGGAGTCGAGCATTATTGGCGGAAATACAAAGAATGTATATGCGATAGGGCCGACCACTGTAATCAAGGGAGATCAGGTTTATAAAAATATGGGTGGTTCGCCTTGGGGTACTTCAAACGTGATGGCAAAAGTAGCCGGAATTACCAAGACGAACACATCGGTTTTCCCCGAAAAAAGAGGGAATGGATACTGTGCGCGGCTGGATACTCGCATGGAAAGTGTGAAGGTACTGGGACTGGTCAATATCACGGTGCTGGCGGCTGGTTCTATTTTTACCGGATCGGTGCATGAACCTATTAAAGGTACTAAGAACCCACAGAAGATGCTGCAGACCGGTATTCCGTTTACTAAGAAACCGGTAGCCCTTCAGTTCGATTACAAGGTGAAGATGTCGGATCGCGAAAATCGTATCCGTGCTACCGGATTCAGTAAGATTACGGATGTTCCCGGTAAAGATTATCCTGCAGCTATTCTGTTTTTACAGAAACGTTGGGAAGATGCGGAAGGAAACGTGTATGCGAAACGTATCGGTACAATGGTGACCTATTATTATCACTCTACGGACTGGAAGAATAATGTTTCCTATGAAATTATGTATGGTGATATTACAAGTCGTCCTGAATATAAGGCTCACATGATGCGTCTGCAGGTTACTGAAAGTTACACGGTCAATAGTAAAGGCGAAAGTGTACCTATTCATGAGGTGGCTTGGGGGGATGAAAATGACGTTCCTACCCATCTGTGTCTTCAGTTTACATCCAGTCACGGAGGGGCATATATAGGTTCTCCGGGAAATACATTATGGATTGATAATGTGAAGTTAGTATATTAAAGGTACAGCAGAAAAATAAGAATAGCCAATGATAAATTTGTCGTTGGCTATTTTTTGTTTTATAAAAAAAGAATGGGGGTGTGATTTTTTACGTGATTTTTTGTGTGTATTATATTAAATATCTATATTTGCAGTAATTTTTAAGAAAATAAGTTCATCTTATTCTCTTTTTGATGGAAATATATTATTTACTAAAATAAATTGAGATGAAAAAGGGTTTATTATTTATTTTATTGGCGGCAGTTTCTGTTTGTCTGCCTGCTCAGGAAAAAGAAAAAGCAGCAACTAGCTATAGCGTAGAGACAAACCGCTTTGGAGCTAATTGGTTTATTAGCGGTGGTCTGGGAGCCCAGATGTATTTTGGAGATAATGACGGTAAGTTGGATTTTGGAAAACGACTTGCTCCTGCATTGGACATTGCTGTAGGAAAGTGGTTTACTCCCGGAATCGGTTTGCGTATTGCTTATAATGGTCTTCAGGCTAAGGGAGCTACTTTGCTTGAAGATGATGCTTATGTAAAAGGTGGCGTTATGTCTAACGGATATTATAAGCAGAAATGGAATATCGCTAATTTCCATGCTGATGTTATGTTGAACCTTACTAATATGTTCTGCGGGTATAAGGAAGACCGTCTGTATTCATTCATCCCTTATGCAGGTGCAGGATGGGTTCATTCTTGGACGAAACCGACAGATGATAATATTGGTTTTAATTTAGGTTTGATTAACCGTTTCCGTTTGTCGTCTGCTTTGGACTTCAACGTGGAAATGCGTAGCCTGTTTATGAAAAATACATTGGCTGGTGAGAATAAGGAAGCTATGTTAGGACTGACTGTAGGTGTTACTTATAAATTTAAGAAACGCGGTTGGAATGCAGTTCCTACAGTTCCGATGGTTCCAGAGAGCCAGTTGAACGATATGAGAGACAGAGTAAACGCACTGAAGGGTGAAAATGAATCTTTGAAGCGTGACCTGGTTGAAGCACGTAATAAGAAACCGGAAGTGGTTGTTAAGAAAGAAGCCGGATTTGTTCCACGCCTTGTCGTAGTATTCAATATCGGTAAGAGTAATATCAGCAAGAGAGAGTACATGAATATCGAAGCTATGGCTAAGGGTATCAAGGAAAATCCAGGAAAAGTATTTACTATAACTGGATATGCTGATAAGGGTACAGGCTCTGCTGAATACAACATGAAGTTGAGTAAGAAGAGAGCTGAAGCTGTTCGTGACTTGATGGTTAACGAATTCGGAGTTCCTGCTTCTCAGTTGAAGGTTGACTATAAGGGTGGTGTTGGCAACATGTTCTATGATGATGCTAAACTGAGCCGTGTAGCAATTGTTGAAGAATAATATATATTTGAAATATTATAATAAAAGAGACGTTTCCTTTCACGGGAAGCGTCTTTTTTGTATTTTTGTGCCCCATGAGCAGAATAGTAGCAATAGATTACGGAAGAAAACGTACAGGAATAGCTGTCAGCGACACCATGCAGCTGATTGCCAATGGCTTGACGACAGTTCCTACACATGAGCTTTTGAATTTTATCGGTGATTACATCGCTAAGGAACCGGTAGAGCGGATTATTATTGGATTGCCTAAGCAAATGAATAATGAAGTTTCGGAGAATATGAAAAATATAGAACCTTTTGTCCGTTCACTGAAAAAACGTTTTCCTGAGCTTCCAGTGGAGTATGTGGATGAGCGTTTTACCTCCGTTCTTGCGCATCGGACTATGCTGGAGGCAGGACTGAAAAAGAAAGACCGGCAGAACAAGGCTTTGGTAGATGAGATTAGCGCTACAATTATTCTGCAAACATATTTGGAAAGTAAACGTTTTTAATATAGACAAAGAATAACTTAATTTTTTAGTAGAATATCAGATATGATTTTACCTATTTATGTATATGGCCAGCCTGTTTTAAGAAAGGTGGCAGAGGATATAACTCCGGATTATCCGAATCTGAAAGAGTTGATTGCAAATATGTTTGAAACAATGGTGCATGCGGATGGTGTAGGATTGGCTGCTCCGCAAATCGGTTTGCCAATTCGTGTTGTTACCATTACATTAGATCCGCTCTCGGAGGATTATCCTGAATTTAAAGATTTTAATAAAGCTTATATCAATCCCCATATACTAGAGGTCGGGGGAGAAGAAGTAAGTATGGAAGAAGGATGTCTGAGTCTGCCGGGTATCCATGAGACAGTGAAAAGAGGAGATAAGATTCGCGTGAAATATATGGATGAGAATTTTGTGGAACACGAGGAAGTTGTAGAAGGCTATCTGGCTCGCGTAATGCAACATGAATTCGACCATTTGGACGGTAAGATGTTTATTGATCATATTTCTCCACTTCGTAAGCAAATGATTAAGGGAAAACTGAATACGATGTTGAAGGGGAAAGCACGCAGTTCTTATAAGATGAAACAGGTAAAATAAAGATAAAAAACGTTTATATCCCTGTCAAGTAAACGAAAAGCATTATTTTTGCTTCGTTTACAAGTATAAAATGTCGATGATAAAGAGAATATTAACAGTATTATTACTGTTCCCCACACTGGTATGTGCTCAGATAAATACGGATCGGGTGATGACTATTGCCCGAAACGCTCTTTATTTTGAGGACTATGTACTTTCTATTCAGTATTTTAACCAGGTTATTAACGCTAAGCCTTATCTGTATGAACCTTATTTCTTCAGGGCATTGGCTAAACTGAATCTGGAGGATTTCCAGGGTGCTGAAGCAGACTGTGATGCAGCTATCCAACGCAATCCATTTGTGGTGGGTGCTTATCAGATTCGTGGTCTGGCGAGAATCCGGCAGAGTAAATTTGACGGTGCTATTGAAGACTATCAGAAAGCGCTGCATTATGATCCGGAGAACATTACTTTGTGGCATAATCTGACATTATCACATATTCAGAAGAAAGATTATGATTCGGCAAAAGAAGATTTGGAGAGTTTGCTGAAAGTATCTCCGCGTTATACTCGCGCTTACCTGATGAGAGGAGAGGTCTCTTTACAGCAAAAAGACACTATTGCCGCATTGAATGATTTCAATAAAGCTCTTGAATTGGATAAATACGATCCGGACGCATGGGCAGCAAGAGCGATCGTCAAGTTGCAACAGTCAAAATACGGGGAAGCGGAATCTGATTTCGATCGTGCTATTCATTTGAGTGCTAAGAATGCCGGGAATTATATTAATCGCGCATTGGCCAGATTTCATCAGAATAACCTGAGGGGAGCCATGAGTGATTATGACTTGGCATTGGATATTGATCCGAATAATTTTATCGGGCACTATAACCGTGGTTTGTTGCGTGCAAGGGTAGGAGATGATAACCGTGCTATTGAAGATTTCGACTTTGTTATAAAAATGGAGCCGGATAATATGATGGCAATCTTTAATCGTGGTCTGCTTCGTGCACAGACGGGAGATTATCGTGGAGCTATACAGGATTATTCAACTGTTATCAACCAACACCCGAATTTCCTTGCCGGATATTATCAGCGTGCTGAAGCCCGAAAGAAAATAGGGGACCGGAAGGGTGCTGAACAGGATGAATTTAAACTCTTGAAGGCTCAACTGGATAAACAGAACGGAGTGACGAATAAAGATGTAGCCCAAAACCAGAATCCGGATCAGGACAGTGAAGGGGATGATAAAGATAGAACCCGTAAGAAATCAGATAAGAATATGAATAACTATCGGAAGATAGTGATAGCTGATGATTCTGAAGCTGAACAGCGCTATACAAGTGATTATCGTGGACGTGTGCAGGATAAGAATGTGAATATTACACTGGAGCCTATGTTCGCTTTGACTTATTATGAGAAGATGAGTGATGTGAAACGGTCGGTGAATTTCCACAAATATGTGGAAGAGCTGAATCGCTCGGGTGTACTTCCAAAGCGTCTTCGTATTACGAATATGGAAGCTCCGTTGACAGAAGAACAAGTGAAATTCCATTTTGCTTTGATTGATACGCATACATCAGCTATCGTGGATGATGAGAAGAATGCTTCAAAACGTTTTGCCCGTGCAATTGATTTTTATTTGGTACAGGATTTCTCAAGTGCAGTTTCCGATTTGACACAGACAATCTTGTTGGACGGTGATTTCTTCCCTGCATATTTTATGCGTGCGCTTATCCGTTGCAAGCAGTTGGAATATCAGAAGGCTGAACAAACTGCCGATACAGATGTTCCTGGTGATAATGCACGTAAAGAGATAACTGCGGTAGATTATGAGGTGGTAAGAAAAGATTTGGATAAGGTGATTAATCTTGCTCCGGATTTTGTTTATGCATATTATAATCGTGCCAATGTGTCTGCCATGCTGAAGGATTATCGGTCGGCTATTGCAGATTATAATAAGGCTATTGAACTGAATCCTGATTTTGCTGACGCTTATTTCAACCGCGGACTTACTCATATCTTCTTGGGTAATAATAAACTGGGTATTTCTGATTTGAGCAAAGCCGGAGAATTGGGTATCGTTTCCGCTTATAATGTAATCAAACGTTTTACAGATCAAACGGAATAACATTTTTTTGATAAAAAATAGAA
>ERZ834694.1454-NODE-1454-length-21066-cov-3.119842_pt1 | contig 21066 bp, 16 predicted proteins | sample MGYA00519691_ERZ834694 | MGnify/ENA primary metagenome ERZ834694 (study PRJEB31850, sample SAMEA3708758) | human gut metagenome | biome: human gut; feature: human-associated habitat; material: faeces | place: China | collected 2014 ... | reverse complement strand
CGAGGAGGCCGCGGTATTCGAAAAACTGCGGGCACTCCGGATGGAGCTTGCAAAGGAGCATAAAGTGCCGCCGTATATTATCTTCTCGGATAAAACACTGATCCAGATGGCGATGGAGAAACCGTCCAACAAAGAGGAAATGCTGGCGGTCTCTGGTGTCGGCGAGAGCAAATTTGAAAAATACGGGGAACCGTTTCTTGCATGTCTTGCAGAAAGATAAAACAAGTCGTGTAAAAAAACGGGAAAACAACAGGAAAACAACAGGAAAGGAAGAATACGCTTATGAAAAAAGAAAACGCAGTTATTTTTGGAGTGACCGGTGTTGTAGTTGCCGCCGTGCTGATTGGAGGCGGAATCTATATGAAAACGGAACGGGACCGAAATCTGAATGCAGATACAGAAAGTGCTGCAGAGGACAGCAATAGGGCAGAAGAAGTACAGAAAGCCGTATTTCTTGCAGAAGATTCCGGGTTATGGTACCTGGGAGATCTGGAACACGGAAACATCTATGTGACACATACACCGTCCGACACACTTTACGATGAAAATGGAAATGCCATTGATCCGTCCGAGATCAAAAAAGGAGATTTTCTTCAAGTGGAGGGCGACGGTATTATGCTGAACTCCTATCCGGGACAATATCCGGGTATCAGCCGTATTATGAGAATCAGCGGCGGTACGGAGGCGGATGCAGAAAAATTCGATGAGGAACTTTCCCAGATTCTGCCGGAAAAGGATCCATCGGAAATTCCGTTTCTGAATCTGTGCTACACACAGCCAAATGCCCAGGTGACAGCTATGGCAACACAGGGAGGTTATACCTGGTCTTATGTTGATGAGGACGGCAATGGTCAGAACGTCGTTGCGGACAGTGCGTTCATTCTGGAATGGACGGAACTGAGTGATCTGAATATAGAAAATGACGAAGGAAAAACCGATCTGGAGCTTGTCTTCTCGGAGGAGCCGGATTCTGTCACAGCAGAAAGATGGCCGGCCGAAGACCGGGGGCAGAACTTTGGCAATGGTTACCCGGAGGGAGAAAGCGTTTCTGTGGAGCATGCGGAGAGCTGGAGCATTCCGGGAGCCGAGGCCGGCTACATCTACGAAGTGGACGCGGTATTCGAAAATGGAACCGTGTCATACGGATTTGAAGTGAAAAAGTAAAAAAAGACTTTCTTTTTCCGTGATATTATGCTATTTTTACTGTGAAAACAGAAAAATGCAATGTGCCATACGGCATAAGCAGCTGACTTTTCAAAAATCAGAATCCGTTTGACCGGAGGATGCGAGGAGGAATTTGTATGAAGTTAATTGTTGCTGTATTACGGAAAGAGGACGAGGCAGACACCATTGCCGAGTTGAACAAAAAAGGCTTTTTTGTGACGGAGCTTGCCACGACCGGCGGTTTCCTGAAGGAGAAGAACACAACACTGCTGATCGGAACCGATGATCATAAGCTCGACGCTGTGCTTGCGATCTTAAAACAGGAAGCAGGGCTTCGGAAAACAGTTACCTATGCGGCCACCCCGATGGAAAGCGGAAACTTCTGCCCGGGCGGAAATTACTCTGTTCCGATTGATACCCAGACAGGAGGCTGTACTGTGTTTGTGCTGAACATGGAACAGCTGGAAAAATTCTAAGACTCTAAAGATTTTTAAATTCCGGCATATGATTCTGGTAGTGGAGCGGCAGATGCGTACGCTGACAGTCGGGATTGGAACGCTCTTTGATGGCAATTGCGGTGAAAAATCCTTTCCAGAGTTCTTCGTAAGGATCCGAAGTGGATTCCGTGAGGGAAAGGCGTTCTATTTCACCCGGAGAAAGACGGGTCAGATAAAAGGGCCGGTCAGCGGGATGCACGACGGCAAGCTGCCGGTTATCATCGAGAATCATCCAGTTTTCTGAGGGGAGCCGGTCAGAAAAATGGGGAGCGACCAGGGTCAGCACATTAGCTTTCGGGGAAATATGCGAGACCAGGATCGGAAAACCGGAGGAAATATTTGCAAAACGGATAAATTCCCGGAACAAATGCGCTTCATTTGTGACCTGACGGGAAACTTCAAAAGCGTGGAATACCGCCGGTTCCTGCAGCATATGCAGAGTATCCTTTCCATAGGAAAAGCCGTAGAGCAGAAAACGATAAATGATGTCGGGAGCGTCGCTTCTCTCGGACATTGCACAGAGATAGACGAGCCGCCAGGCTGCTGCGCCGATCTTCTTTTGAATGGATCGCGTGACGCTGGCGGCTTTTTCTGTGTCCGGCTCAACATGGCAGTAATCGCAGAACAGCTCCAGATTGCCGACTGGTTCCGTCATCAGCCGTACATTGCGGTAGCCGACACGGGAATTCCAGGCTTCATAGATGCAGGTCAGGATCGACGCAAGATCCGGGCTGCAGGTGTAAACAGTCATAATAAAATCCTTTCTGAAATCAATTGATACAGACAACAGCCTTCTGCAAAAAAGCGCAGATACAGCAAAAAGGCTTTTCCATGAAAAGAACGCCCGGGATTATATATGCCCAGGTACGGCAGCATCAAACAGAGAAAGCTGCTGATACTGTTCCGGATGGGAAACCTCCCAGTTGGAGGCGGCTTCCTCTCCCGTGAGCTGCCGGGTCAGAAACTGCTGTTCCAGCCGCATGTGATACATCATTTTTCCCTCGCAGGTGATAAAATATTTGGCGCGTTTCAGCACCACACCGATCTTTTTCAGGTGCTCAAAGGAAAGATGGGAGCTTCTGCGGCTCTTTACAATCCGCATGGCCGATTTCGGCCCGATGCCGGGAACGCGCAGAAGGTCGGCATACTCAGCCGTGTTGATCTCCACCGGAAACAGCTCCATATGGCGCAGTGCCCAGTCGCATTTCGGGTCGAGCTGTGCATGGAAGTTCGGGTGGGCTTCATCGAGCAGTTCATCCGCCTGAAAACCGTAGAAGCGGAGCAGCCAGTCTGCCTGATAAAGGCGGTGTTCCCGAAGAAGCGGCGGCTTGGTTTCACGTGAGGGCAGGGCGGAATCCTCGTTGACCGGAATGTAGGCGGAGTAAAAGACGCGCTTCAGGTCATACTGCTGGTAGAGAAGCTGTGAGGTGGAGAGAAGCTGGTAATCGTTTTCCTTTGTCGCACCGATGATCATCTGCGTGCTCTGGCCGGCAGGAACGAAGGGAGCAGAGCGTTCCTTTTCCGGCAGCGACCGCGCGGAGGAAGAAGAGATCCAGCCCAGATCGGCAGCGGAGGCGGAAATCTGTTTTCGTGTATCGAAAATGGAGTGGGAGAGATAGCGGTTTCCCGAGGAACGCTCTAAAAAAGCACTTTTCCCTGCGGTCAGCCGGTAATCTACAATACCGGACTGGATCTGGCGCATGGGTTTTAAAATCGCTTTCTGTGTCTTCTGCGGGGCCAGTTTCTGCAGCCCTTCTCCGGTCGGGAGTTCCAGATTGACGCTCATGCGGTCGGCGAGATAGCCGGTCTTTTCGATCAGCTCGGCGGGTGCACCCGGGATAGCTTTGACGTGGATGTAGCCGTTAAAGCGGTAACGATTACGTAAAAGATGCAGAGTGCGGTACATGAGCTCCATCATATGGGCAGGATTTTTGCAGACGGCGGAACTTAAAAAGAGTCCCTCAATATAGTTTCGGCGATAAAATTCCGTGACGAGTGTACAGACCTCCTCCGGTGTAAACGTGGCGCGCTGCCGGTCATTCCCGGCGCGGTTGACACAGTATTTACAGTCGTAGATACAGTCGTTGCTCTGCAGAATTTTCAACAGAGAGATACAGCGTCCGTCGGAAGAAAAGCTGTGGCAGATACCGCAGGAGACCGAATTGCCGAGATGTCCCTGTTTTCCGGCACGGTTCACACCGCTGGAAGTGCACGCAACGTCGTATTTGGCCGCGTCAGCGAGAAGATTCAGCTTCTCGGAGAGAGAAAGTGTTTGTGATGATAACTGCATGGCAGAAAAATTCCTTTCTATGTCCAAATGAATACGAATAAAAGTAAAACAATAAGATAACAGGTATTTTACAAAAAGAACAACTGTTCGATAAAGGAAGTGTAACACAAATCGAACGAATGTTCAAGAGGAAAAATGAAAATAGCACAAGAAGATACTGGAAGAAAAGAAACAGAATTCGATCCGGAAAAACATGAACAGGAAACAGCAGGGAAAATTTCTGTTAGAAAAAAGCTATACAAAAACAGCCGCACAGATCGGAAAAACAAATCTGTGCGGCTGTAAGCCAAATTTTATGGAATTGAAACGGAAGCAGAGCCGTTTACGTCAGAAGCGCTCCAATTGCCCCGAATACGCCGGAACTTGCAAGCAGCATGATGACGCTTGCGAGGAGAACACCGCCCATGACGGCGAGAACGCTGGTCTTAAAGTCCATATCGAGGATACTTGCGGCCAGTGTGCCGGTCCATGCGCCGGTTCCCGGGAGCGGGATGCCGACGAAGAGCAGCAGGGCGAGCGGAAGTCCGCGGCCGGCTTTTGCTTTCAGTTTTTCCCCGCCTTTTTCGCCTTTTTCCAGACACCAGGTGAAGAACTTTCCGATATACTTTTTATCACATCCCCAGACAAGAACCTTTCGAGCGAACAGGAAAATAACCGGAACAGGAAGCATATTTCCGATGACGGCGATCAGATAGGCCGGAAGCGTCGGAATATGGAAAGCTACCGCGTACGGAATCGCACCACGCAGCTCGATGAGCGGAACCATGGAAATCAAAAATACAATCAGATATTTGGTAATCATATACACCTCTCGTTTTTTACAAAATGTTATCGTTTCTTAGTGCAACGCTCTTATTGTAGCGTGATGCCCGCCATTTGTCCAGTATAAAAAGAAAGAAAGGAGCGGGAGTAAAAGAAATCTTAAGAATTTCTGCATTTTTGTATAATTTTATAACTTTCAAAATTTGAATTTTAGAAAACGGTATGTTAGAATGAAGTGTACTGTTTGCAAAAGAACAGCAGAGATGCCCCCAATGACAGGGGGCGTGGACTGAAATAACAAACGAGGAGGACCCACCTATGATTGCACTGATCGATTATGATGCCGGAAATATAAAAAGCGTGGAAAAAGCCTTTCAAAGCCTTGGAAAAGAGGTTGTACTGACCAGGGATCCAGACGTGTTAAAACGCGCAGATCACGTCGTTCTGCCGGGTGTCGGCAGCTTTGGAGATGCGATGGAAAATCTGAACCGCTATCATCTGGTACAGGTCATTCATGAAATCGTAGAAAAAGGGACTCCGTTTCTTGGAATCTGTCTCGGACTGCAGATCCTGTTTGAACGCAGCGAGGAGAGCCCGGGCGTGGAAGGCCTTGGCCTGTTAAAAGGAGAAATCCTTCGGATTCCGGACAAAGAGGGCTTAAAGATTCCGCACATGGGCTGGAATTCCATCCATCTGCAGAACGAGGGACGCTTATTCAAAGGCATCCCGCAGGAATCGTATGTTTACTTTGTCCACTCCTACTATCTGAAAGCAGAAGAGGAGGAAATTATAAAAGCAACGACAGAGTACAGTACACACATCCATGCATCCGTGGAAAAAGGAAATCTGTTCGCCTGCCAGTTCCACCCGGAAAAGAGTTCAGATCTTGGACTTGCCATTCTGAAAAACTTTGCGGAAATTGGAGAGGAGGACTAAGCGATGTTTACAAAACGAATTATCCCATGCCTGGATGTAAAAAACGGAAGAGTCGTAAAAGGCGTTAATTTCGTCGATTTAAAAGATGCCGGAGACCCGGTGGAGATTGCAAAAGCGTACGACAAGGCAGGAGCCGATGAAGTTGTGTTCCTCGACATCACCGCCTCCTCCGATCAGAGAGGAACGGTCATCGATATGGTGCGCAAAGTAGCAGCAAACGTCTTCATCCCATTCACCGTCGGCGGCGGAATCCGTACCGTAGACGATTTCAAGATGCTGCTCCGCGAGGGAGCCGACAAAATTTCGATCAACTCCTCCGCAATCAACAATCCGCAGCTCATTGGCGATGCGGCGCAGAAATTTGGCAGCCAGTGCGTGGTCGTTGCGATCGATGCGAAGAAGAGAGCTGACGGAAGCGGCTGGAATATCTACAAAAACGGCGGCCGGATCGATGTCGGCATCGACGCCGTCGAGTGGGCGAAAAAAGCCGAGAGCCTCGGAGCCGGAGAAATTCTGCTCACCAGCATGGACTGCGACGGAACAAAGGCGGGATACGATATCGAGCTGACAAGAACGATCGCAGAGAGCGTCGGCATCCCGGTCATCGCATCCGGCGGCGCAGGAACGCTGGAGCATTTTTATGATGCCTTAACCGAAGGAAAAGCCGATGCAGCGCTTGCCGCATCCCTGTTCCACTACAAAGAACTGGAAATTCGTGAAGTCAAAGAATATCTGGCAGGCCGTAATGTGCCGGTCCGCCTGTAAAAGGAGGAAGAAAACAATATGCCGCCTCTTAGCGGAAGCTGGGCAAATGCCCTGAAAGGAGAATTCTCCAAAGATTATTATAAAAAACTGTTTCAGACAGTGGGCGCGGAATACAAAACCCACACGATTTACCCGCCGGCTGATGATATTTTCAATGCGTTCCACTTTACCCCGCTCGAGCAGGTAAAAGTGGTCATCTTAGGCCAGGATCCGTACCACGAGCCGGGACAGGCGCACGGACTCTGCTTTTCCGTAAAACCGGAAGTAGACATTCCGCCGTCTCTGGTCAATATTTACAAGGAACTCGAAGACGATCTGGGATGCTACATCCCGAACAACGGTTATCTCGAAAAATGGGCACGGCAGGGTGTTCTGATGCTGAACACGGTGCTGACTGTGCGTGCGCATCAGGCAAATTCCCACAAGGAAATCGGCTGGGAGCAGTTCACGGACGCGGCAATCAAAGTGCTCGCCGGGCAGGACCGCCCGATGGTATTCATCCTCTGGGGACGTCCCGCACAGCGCAAAAAAGAGATGATCCACAATCCGAAACATCTGGTGCTGATGTCCGCTCATCCGAGTCCGCTCTCTGCATACCGTGGATTTTTCGGCAGCCATCCGTTTTCCAGAACAAACGAATATCTGGAAGAAAACGGTCTTGCGCCGATTGACTGGCAGATCGAAAATGTAATACGGGAGCAAAAGCATGAGTAAAAAGAAAAATACATTATTGAGAAATACTTCTATTTTAATGGCGGCAACGATTATCTCACGTGTGATCGGTCTTTTATACCGGTCACCGCTCGGCGAAACGATTGGAAATGAGGGACTTGGCTATTACAGTACGGCGAGTAATCTGTATACGATTCTGCTTCTGATCTCCTCCTATAGTATTCCGATGGCAGTGTCAAAAATCGTATCCGAACGTCTGGCATTAAAAGAGTACCGAAATGCACATCGCGTGTTCCACGGTGCCCTTCTTTACGCCGTGATCGTAGGTGGAGTTGCTGCACTGGTGGCATTCTTTGGCGGGAAATTCCTTCTGCCGTATAACCAGCAGAATGCACTCCTCGCCCTGCGTGTATTGGCGCCGACGATCTTTTTCTCGGCTGTTCTCGGCGTTCTGCGTGGCTATTTCCAGGCCCACAGCACGATGATTCCGACCTCAATTTCACAGATCATCGAGCAGGTATTCAACGCCGCATTCAGTATTGGCGCCGCCTGGTTCTTCATCCAGCAGTTCGCGACAAACGATACCGAACATGCCAAATTCGGTGCCGCCGGCGGAACCCTCGGAACAGGAGCCGGTGTCCTGGCAGGCCTCTGCTTCATGTTGATTGTCTATGGCGTAAATCGGAAAACCATTCTGCGGAAAGTGGCAAAGGACACGCGCCACCGCGAAGAATCCTACCGCGAAATTTTTCAGGTTCTTTTTCTGATGGTAACACCGGTTATCTTTACGACCTTTATTTATAACTGCAACGCTTACCTGGACAATTACCTGTTCTTCACCATCCTCGGATGGCACGGAGAGAATCAGAAAGCACTGAATGCCGCATATGGAGAGTTTTCCAACTATTATGTTACCCTGATCAACGTCCCGCTTGCTATGGCAAGTGCATCCGCATCCGCGATGATGCCGGAGGTATCCTCGTGTTATGCGACCGGTGATCTCGATGAGGCAAACGACAAGATTCTTGAGACGATCCGTCTGACGATGTTCATCTCCATCCCGGCAGCTGTCGGTCTTGGCGTCCTGGCATTCCCGATCACAGGAGTTCTGTTCCCGTCAAGCTCCAGCCTTTCCGGAAAACTGCTGATGATGGGCGCCGTTTCGGTCGTATTCTCGGCCCTGTCCACCATCACCAACAGCGTCCTGCAGTCCATCGGCCAGCAGAAAAAAGCCCTGCACAACGCTGCCATTTCCCTTGGAATGGATCTTGCCATCCTGGCTTTGATTCTCGCAGTCTTCCCGAAGACAAATATCTATGCTGTTGTCTTTGCGGGAATCCTGTTTTCCTTAAGCATGTGCATACTAAATAATCTATCAATCCGCAAACACTTGAATTTCCGCAACGAATTCAAAAACACCTACGTAAAACCATTGATTGCAGCTGCAATCATGGGCGTCGTAACCTGGGTTGTTTACTATGGGCTCTTTGCCATCACCAAACGCCCATCCATCAGCATGCTGATCGCAATCCTGATTGCAATTGTTGTATATTTGATTGCTTTTGTGGTTGTAACCGGGACAACCGAGGCCGAAATGCGCCGCATGCCAATGGGAACAAAACTGGTAAAGGTTCTCCGTATCCTGCGGATTTACCGCTAAAACCAATAGAAAAGGCGGTCAGAGTTTTTCGACTCTGACCGCCTTTTCGGTTAACTGAATCAAGCAAATAGCAAAGCGGATTGCGAATATCCGCTTTGCTTGAAACTATGTAAATTTACACGTCTTTTTCTTCACGCAATTTCTGCTTCAGATTCTTATTTGCAGTAGAAAGCATCAGTTTAATACGGTTCAGCTGATTCACCTCCGAAGCACCGGGATCGTAGTCGACAGCCACGATATTTGCCTTCGGATACTCCTTACGGATTGCCTTAATCACACCCTTACCAACAATGTGGTTCGGCAGGCATGCAAACGGCTGGATACAGACGATGTTGTAAACATCACTGTGAATCAGCTCCATCATCTCGCCCGTCAGGAACCATCCCTCACCGGTCTGGTTACCACAGGATACAATCGGGGAAGCATATTTTGCCAGATCCCGCACATCGGCCGGTGGATCAAAATGCTCACTCTTCTTAAACTCCGCAACCGCCGCACTGCGCAGCCAATTGATCAGTTTAATACCGGTATTTCCCAGCATCGAAGAACTTTTTTTGAATCCCAGGTGCTCTACCTTGACGTTCGTATTGTAGAAGCAGTAACAGAAGAAGTCGATCAGATCCGGGACAACCGGTTCCGCGCCTTCACTCTCAAGCAGCTCCGCCAGATGGTTGTTAGCCGCCGGAAGGAACTTAACAAGAATCTCGCCGACAATACCGACACGCGGTTTCTTTTCATCGGTGATCGGAATGTGGTCGAAATCGCGAATCATCGTGCGGCAGATCTGTTTGAAGCGGGTATGGCTTAAGCGTTTTGCTGAAATAAAATCAATACAGATCTTTTCCCATTTCTGATGAATCCGGTCTGTTGTACCCTTCTTCTGCTCATAAGGACGCATCCGGTAAATACATTTCATCATGATATCGCCGAATTCTGCCGCATAGCAGAGACGGATCGCAAGATCCGGTGTAATCTTAAAGCCCGGATTTTCTTCCAGACCGCTTAAGTTAATGGAGATTACCGGAATCTGTGTCATATCGGCTTTCTCCAGGGCACGGCGGATAAATCCGATATAGTTCGAAGCACGGCAGCCGCCGCCGGTCTGGCTCATGATGACAGCCACTTTGTTCAGGTCATACTTGCCGGAGAGCAGCGCCTGCATAATCTGTCCGACTACCATCAGAGACGGATAGCAGGCATCGTTGTTAACGTATTTCAGTCCGACATCAACCGCCTCTTTGTTGTCGTTCGGAAGCACTTCCAGATTGTATCCGGCTGCGTTGAACGCCGGCTGCAGAATCGAGAAGTGGATCGGTGACATCTGCGGGCAGAGGATGGTGTAGTCTTTCCGCATTTCTTTCGTGAAGACCGGTTTCTGGATCGAGGACGGAAGAATCTCGCGTACCGCCTGTTTCCGGTCATGTGCACGGAGGGCAGCGAGCAGAGAGCGGACACGGATTCTGGCAGCGCCGAGGTTGTTGACCTCATCAATCTTCAGGCAGGTATAAATCTTGCCGCTTCTGGTCAGAATCTCATAAATCTCATCGGTGGTAACGGCGTCGAGACCGCAGCCGAACGAGTTCAGCTGAATCAGGTCAAGATCGTCGCGTGTCTTTACATAGTTTGCAGCTGCATACAGACGGGTGTGGTACATCCACTGGTCATTGACACGGAGCGGACGCTCGAGCGGTGCCAGATGGGAAACAGAGTCCTCCGTCAGCACGCACAGTCCGTAGGAGTTGATCATATCCGGGATACCGTGATGGATTTCTGGATCGATGTGGTACGGACGGCCGGCAAGCACGATGCCTCTGCGGCCGGTTTCTTTCATATACTGAAGCGTTTCCTCGCCTTTTTTCTGCATATCGCGTCTTGCAGCGCCAAGCTCTTCCCATCCGGCATGAACAGCAGCACGGACTTCATCCTCCGGCAGACCGGAGAACTCTTTGACAAGACCATCGGCAAGCACCTTTTCACTCGTAAACGCAAGGAACGGATTGCGGAACGTAATGGAATCGTCCTGCAGCTCGTCCACGTTGTTTTTGATATTTTCCGCATACGAGGTAACGATCGGGCAGTTGTAGTGGTTGATGGCTTCCGGGAACTCGGTGCGCTCGTACGGGATACACGGGTAGAAGATGAACTTCACACCGTGGCGTAAGAGCCAGGTCACATGGCCGTGCGCCAGTTTGGCCGGATAGCACTCGGATTCACTTGGAATCGACTCAATACCGAGCTCGTAGATCTTGCGGCTCGAGGTCGGAGAGAGTACCACGCGGTATTTCAGCCGCGTAAAGAAGGTGTACCAGAACGGATAATTCTCAAACATATTGAGGACTCTCGGAATGCCGACCTCTCCGCGGATCGCTTCATCCTGCGGCAGCGGCTGGTAGCCGAAGATCCGTTTGTATTTGTATTCGAACAGGTTCGGAATATGATCTTTGTTTTTCTCTTTTCCGATACCGCGCTCGCAGCGGTTTCCGCTGATGTACTGACGGCCGCCGGAGAATTTGTTGATGGTCAGACGGCAGCTGTTCGTACATCCCTTACAGTTTGCCATCGTGGTCGAATATTTCAGCTCGTTGATCTTTTCAATGGAGAGCATCGTGGTCTCCTGATCGGCGGAGTAGCGCTCTCTTGCGATCAGCGCCGCACCGAACGCACCCATGATGCCGGCGATGTCCGGGCGGATGGCTTCGCAGTTGGCGATCCGCTCAAAGCTTCGGAGAACAGCGTCGTTGTAGAATGTACCGCCCTGTACGACGATGTGGCGTCCCAGCTCGGTGGCATCCGAAACTTTAATTACCTTATATAATGCGTTTTTAATAACGGAGCAGGCAAGTCCGGCAGAAATATCGGCGACGGATGCGCCCTCTTTCTGCGCCTGTTTTACCTTGGAATTCATAAATACGGTACAGCGGGTACCAAGATCGATCGGGTGTTTTGCAAACAGCGCCTCATGCGCGAAATCCTGCACGCTGTAGTTCAGGGACTGCGCGAACGTCTCGATGAAGGAACCGCAGCCGGAGGAACATGCCTCGTTCAGCTGTACGCTGTCTACGGTGCCGTTTTTGATCTTGATGCACTTCATATCCTGGCCGCCGATGTCGAGAATACAGTCGACTTCCGGATCAAAGAATGCGGCAGCGTAATAATGGGAAATCGTCTCTACCTCACCCTCGTCCAGCATCAGTGCAGCTTTGATGAGCGCCTCGCCGTAACCGGTCGAACAGGACCAGGCGATCTGTGCGGAATCCGGCAGTTTGGAGTAGATCTCCTGGATCGCGCGGATCGATGTGCCGAGCGGATTTCCGTGGTTGTTGCTGTAGAAGGAATAGAGAAGAGCACCGTCTTCGCCGACGAGAGCAGCTTTGGTCGTCGTGGAACCGGCATCAATACCGAGATAGCAGTTTCCTTCGTAGGTGGAAAGATCGGCGGTCACGACGTTGTTGACACTCTGGCGCGCCAGAAATTCGTCATACTCGGCCTGATCTTTAAACAGCGGCTCAAGACGGGCAACCTCAAAATCGATAGCAACTTTCTCTTCGAGCCGTTTTTTCAGTGCGAGAAGGGAAATTTCGGTTTTTCCGTCTGCATTCATCGCAGAACCGATGGCTGCAAACAGGTGGGAGTTGTCCGGTACGATTGTATGCTCGTCATCCAGTTTTAAGGTACGGACGAATGCTGTCTTTAATTCCGAGAGGAAGTGCAGCGGGCCGCCGAGAAAGGCAACGTGGCCGCGGATCGGTTTACCGCAGGCAAGACCGGAAATGGTCTGGTTGACAACTGCCTGGAAAATGGAAGCGGAAAGATCCTCTTTTGTTGCACCGTCGTTGATGAGCGGCTGGATATCGGTTTTTGCGAATACACCGCAGCGTGCTGCGATCGGATAAATCGCCTGGTAATGCTTCGCGTATTCGTTGAGTCCGGTTGCATCGGTCTGCAGAAGAGAAGCCATCTGGTCGATGAAAGAACCGGTGCCGCCGGCGCAGATACCGTTCATACGCTGCTCCACATTGCCGCCCTCAAAATAGATGATCTTGGCATCCTCACCGCCGAGCTCGATGGCAACGTCGGTCTGCGGAGCGAGTGCTTTTAACGAAGTGGAAACCGCGATAACTTCCTGCGTGAACGGGATGCCGAGGTGGTTGGCAAGCGCAAGTCCGCCGGAACCAGTGATGACCGGCTGCAGGGTCAGTTCGCCCAGCTTTTCGTGTGCTTCCCCGAGCAGGTGGGCAAGGGTTTCCTGAATGTTTGCAAAATGGCGCTCGTAATCGGCAAAGAGAAGCTGGTTCTCTTCGTCGAGGATCGCAATTTTAACAGTGGTGGAACCGATGTCGATTCCGAGAGTATATTTTTTATCAGTCATGAATCAAACTCCTTTTATAATAAGAAACAATCTCAACACATTATACGACAAAAAATAAGGAAATACAATTGGAAAAAGGGCGATGTCTTATGAAAAAAGTATAAAGTCCTTGTGAAAAATGGAGAAACCAGGAGGGAAAAAGGCAGAAAAAAGAAAATTCAGGCATTGTCAAAAACGGGTTTTGCCTGTATACTAAAAATAGTATGCTCTGCATGAAAAACAGGCGGCAGGGATCATGAGAAAGGATGAAAAGCGTTATGTATAAAATTCTGAAAATGGAAGGAAGAGCGAAGCGCGCCCACATGGAAACCGTGCACGGCAATATCGAGACGCCGGTATTCATGAATGTCGGAACCGCGGCAGCGATCAAGGGAGCCGTTTCCACTGAGGATCTCCAGCAGATCGGCACGCAGGTAGAGCTCTCCAACACGTACCACCTCCACGTGCGTCCGGGCGACGAGGTCGTAAAGAAGATGGGCGGACTCCACAAGTTTATGGTCTGGGATAAACCGATCCTGACCGACTCCGGCGGATTCCAGGTATTCTCTCTTGCAGGCCTTCGGAAAATCAAGGAGGAGGGAGTTTATTTCCACTCCCACGTAGACGGAAGAAAGATCTTTATGGGACCTGAGGAGAGTATGCAGATTCAGTCCAACCTGGCATCCACGATTGCGATGGCCTTCGACGAGTGCCCATCGAGTGTGGCAGACCGCCGTTATGTGCAGAATTCCGTGGACCGTACGACAAGATGGCTGCAGCGATGCAAGGATAAAATGCAGGAACTGAACCAGAGAGAGGATACCATCAACAAGCACCAGCTACTGTTTGGTATCAATCAGGGAGCAATCTATGAAGATATCCGTATCGATCATGCAAAACGGATTTCCGAGATGGATCTTGACGGATATGCCGTCGGCGGTCTTGCGGTAGGAGAGACACACGAGGAGATGTATCATATTCTCGATGAAGTGGTTCCGCATCTGCCAAAAGAAAAACCGACATATCTGATGGGTGTCGGAACACCGGCCAATATTCTCGAGGGTGTAGAGCGCGGCGTTGATTTCTTCGACTGTGTATATCCGAGCCGGAACGGACGTCACGGTCACGTTTATACAAATCATGGAAAAATGAATTTGTTCAACCAGAAATACGAATTGGATCCGCGTCCGATCGAGGAAGGCTGCCAGTGCCCGGCGTGCCGTCACTACAGCAGAGCCTACATCCGTCATCTGCTGAAAGCAAAAGAGATGCTCGGCATGCGGCTCTGTGTTCTGCACAACCTGTATTTCTACAACAATATGATGACAGAAATCCGGACCGCGCTGGACGAGGGCAATTTTGCTTCCTACAAACGGGCAAAACTCGCAGGATTTGAGGAATACGACAAAAAGTAATCGGGAAAGTATGAAATCTTTGGAAAATATCCGAAAAAGACTTGCCCATCGGTTCCGGATTGTGTATTATGATAGGTGTGTCTAAAGAACGGGATGTACTCTCGAATAACAGGAGGAAAGAAAATGTTTTTAGCAACAACAACAGCAGCAAACAGCGGTGTGATGAGCACTGGTATGTTAATTATGTGGCTGGTCATCATGTTCGGTATGATGTATTTCTTAATGATCCGCCCGCAGAAGAAAGAGCAGAAAAAACTGCAGGCAATGCTGAATGACCTCGCAGTCGGCGATGCAGTCATCACAACAAGCGGTTTCTACGGCGTAGTCATCGATATCACAGACGACGATGTCATCGTAGAGTTCGGAAACAACAAAAACTGCCGTATCCCGATGCGCAAAACAGCCATCACAGAGGTTGAAAAACCGGAGACAGCAGTCGTTGAAGAGAAAACAGAAAAGAAAAAATAATTTCACACGGCGAAAAGCCAGGAAAAACGCAGGTATTCAAAAAGAACGAATGCCTGCGTTTTTTCGCCCCCGAAACTTCTTCGGCGGAACACGGCGAAAACGGGGAAAAATGCCGCGTATTTTTCTTTTAAATGGCAAAAAAGCAAAAAGATTATTGCGTTTCGTCCGATGCAAAGAAATTTCGTGTTGAAATTACCGGAAAAATGGCGTATAATTTAGAAATGCTATAGACGCAGAGAAAATAGAACGGTTTTTCAGCCGGAAGAAAAGAGGGAGAAAGATATGGAATACCGTATTGGATTAATTCACGGTGACGGAATCGGACCGGAAATTGTAGATGAGGCAAAAAAGGTTCTGGACGCTGTCTGCGAGAAATATGGACATCAGTTTGAATATACCAATCTTCTGCTGGGCGGAGCTTCCATCGATGTACATGGTGTGCCGCTGACAGAGGAAACCATAGAAGAAGCAAGAAAATGCGACGCTGTTCTGATGGGCTCGATCGGAGGAGATGCGAAAACCTCCCCGTGGTACAAATTAAGCCCGGATAAGCGCCCGGAGGCAGGACTTTTAAAAATCCGGAAATCGTTAGGCCTGTTTGCAAACCTGCGCCCGGCGTACCTGTATCAGGAATTAAAGGATGCCTGCCCGTTAAAAGAAGAAATCATCGGTGAGGGCTTCGATATGCTGATCATGCGTGAGCTGACCGGCGGCCTGTATTTCGGAGAGCGCAGCACCGTAGAAGAGAACGGCATCAAAAAAGCAACGGATACCCTGACTTACAGCGAGCCTGAAATCCGCCGTATTGCAATCCGTGCCTTCGACATCGCCAGAAAGAGAAAGAAAAAAGTAACAAGTGTAGATAAAGCAAATGTTCTCGACTCCTCCCGTCTGTGGAGAGCTGTTGTGGAGGATGTTGCAAAAGATTATCCGGACGTTACGTTAGAGCATATGCTGGTTGATAACTGTGCAATGCAGATTGTTCACAATCCGTGCCAGTTTGACGTAGTTCTGACAGAAAACATGTTCGGAGATATCCTTTCCGATGAGGCAAGTATGGTGGCAGGTTCCATCGGAATGCTTTCTTCCGCCAGTTTGAATGAGACAAAATTCGGCCTGTACGAGCCAAGTCACGGCTCTGCACCGGATATCGCAGGAAAAAACATTGCAAACCCGATTGCAACGGTTCTGTCCGCGGCCATGATGCTCCGCTACTCTCTGGATCTCGATAAAGAGGCAGAGGCAGTAGAAAATGCTGTACAGAAAATCTTAAAAGGCGGATACCGCACCGTAGACATCATGTCCGAGGGATGCACTAGAGTTTCTACATCCGAAATGGGAGATCTGCTGGTAAAAGCACTGGAGTGAGGCTTGCAGATTGCGGAAATGGTTTTTCAGACACACTCTAGCATAAAACTGTAAGATAAGAAAAGAGGAAAAGATCATGAGAAGTGATGCTGTAAAAAAAGGAATCGCACAGGCACCGCAGCGTTCTCTGATGCGTGCGCTGGGTCTGACCGAAGAAGAAATGAAAAAACCGCTCGTAGGAATCGTAAGCTCCTACAATGAGATTGTACCGGGCCACATGAACCTGGATAAAATTACAGAGGCTGTAAAAATGGGCGTTGCCATGGCAGGTGGAACACCAATCGTATTCCCGGCCATTGCAGTCTGTGACGGTATCGCCATGGGACACATCGGAATGAAATATTCCCTCGTTACCCGTGACCTGATCGCCGATTCCACCGAGTGTATGGCAATGGCACATCAGTTTGATGCCCTGGTATGTATCCCGAACTGTGATAAAAACGTACCTGGTCTTCTGATGGCAGCAGCAAGAGTCAATGTTCCGACCGTATTTGTCAGCGGCGGCCCGATGCTTGCCGGCCACGTAAAAGGCGAGAAGAGAAGTCTTTCGAGCATGTTCGAGGCAGTCGGCTCCTACGCTGCCGGAACCATGACAGAGGAAGACGTCTATGATTTCGAGTGCAATGCGTGCCCGACCTGCGGTTCCTGCTCCGGTATGTACACCGCAAACAGCATGAACTGCCTGACCGAGGTTCTCGGTATGGGCTTAAAAGGCAACGGAACGATTCCGGCCGTATACTCCGAGCGTCTGCGCCTGGCAAAGAGAGCCGGTATGCAGGTTATGGAGCTGTTAAAACAGGATATCCGTCCAAGAGACATCATGACAAAAGAAGCATTCTTAAACGCTCTGACCGTCGATATGGCACTGGGATGTTCCACCAACAGTATGCTGCATCTGCCGGCCATTGCGCATGAGGCAGGCGTAGAGCTGAATCCGGAGATGGCAAACGCCATCAGCGAGAAGACCCCGAACCTCTGCCATCTGGCTCCGGCAGGATACCACTACATCGAGGAGCTGAACGAGGCAGGCGGTGTTTATGCCGTTATGAACGAGCTGAACAAACTGGGTCTGCTGCACACTGAGTGCATGACCGCAACCGGAAAGACCGTAGGGGAGAACATCAAAGGATGTGTCAACAAAAATCCTGAGATCATCCGTCCAGTTGAGAATCCATACAGCAAGACAGGCGGTATCGCCGTTCTGAAAGGAAACCTGGCACCGGATACCGCAGTTGTCAAACGTTCTGCCGTTGTTCCGGAGATGCAGGTTCATGAAGGCCCGGCCAGAGTCTTTGACTGCGAGGAGGATGCCATCGAGGCAATCCGCGGCGGCAAGATCGTGGCAGGTGATGTTGTTGTGATCCGCTATGAGGGACCAAAGGGTGGTCCTGGTATGCGTGAAATGCTGAATCCGACTTCTGCCATTGCAGGTATGGGACTTGGTTCTTCCGTAGCCCTGATCACAGACGGCCGTTTTTCCGGCGCATCCCGCGGTGCGTCCATCGGTCATGTAAGCCCGGAGGCAGCAGAGGGAGGTCCGATTGCACTCGTTGAGGAAGGCGATCTCATCCGTATCAATATTCCGGAGCATAAGCTGGAGGTTGTCGTATCGGACGAAGAGCTGGCATGCAGAAAAGCTGCATGGACTCCGAGAGAGCCAAAGGTAACGACAGGCTATCTGAAACGCTACGCAAAGATGGTTTCCAGTGCAAATAAGGGAGCTATTCTGGAGTTCTAATTCAGAAAAACTATGAGAAACACGCTCTGCGAGTTTCTCATAGTTATCGCGGCAGTCGCCAAGGTCTCGTGCAAGCACGGACTTTGGCTCGTTGCCCGCGTAAATCATAAAATCATATCAGCCGTCCGAACGCGCTTTTTCTCGGATGGCTGATTTCATAAACAGATTTCATACACAAAGCGAAAAACATAAGGAAGGAATCATACAGACATGGAATTAACTGGATCACAGATTGTTATCGAGTGCCTGAAGGAGCAGGGTGTGGATACCGTGTTCGGCTATCCGGGTGGAACCATTTTAAATATCTATGATGAACTTTACCGTCATCCGGAAATCCACCATATCCTGACCTCACACGAACAGGGTGCTGCGCATGCGGCAGACGGATATGCGCGTGCTACCGGAAAAACAGGCGTCTGCATGGCTACAAGCGGCCCGGGCGCAACGAATCTTGTCACCGGAATTGCAACCGCCTACATGGATTCTACACCGATGGTAGCCATCACCTGCAACGTAGGCAAGGCACTGCTTGGAAAAGACAGCTTTCAGGAGATTGACATTGCAGGCGTTGCGATGCCGATCACAAAATACAGCGTGATCGTAAAAGATATCACGGTTCTCGCAGACACGCTGCGCCGTGCGTTTTCGATTGCAAAGAGCGGAAGACCGGGCCCGGTTCTGGTGGATATCACGAAAGATGTCACGGCGGCAACGTATGAATATGAGCCAAAGACACCGGAAGCAATCGCACCGTCTACCGAAAAAATCACAGAAGAAGGACTGGATCACGTTGTATCTCTGATCCGGGAGTCGAAAAAACCGTATATTTTCGTGGGCGGCGGCAGCATCATCTCCGGTGCGGCCGAGGAAGTGCGTGAACTGGCACACCATATACAGGCGCCGGTCTGCGATACCCTGATGGGAAAAGGCGCTTTTCCGGGAACCGATAAGCTGTACACCGGTATGCTCGGTATGCACGGAACAAAAACATCGAACTATGGCGTGACGAAGTGCGACCTGCTGATCGTGCTCGGTGCAAGATTTTCCGATCGTGTCACCGGAAACGCCGCAAAATTTGCAAACAATGCAAAAATCGTTCAGATCGATGTAGATGCGGCAGAAATCAACAAGAATGTTGTTGTCGAGTCGAGCATCATCGGAGACGTCAAAGAAGTCTTAAAACGCCTGAATGCGAAGCTGGAGCCGATGCATCATGACGAGTGGATTGCCGAAATCGAGGCAATGAAAGAAAAATTCCCGTTAAAGCATGAAGAAGGCCTTACCGGACCGTTCGTGATCGAGGAGATCTATAAGGCAACCGACGGCCAGGCTGTCATCACGACCGATGTCGGACAGCATCAGATGTGGGCGGCGCAGTATTATCGGTATACGAGCCCGAGAACCCTTTTAACCTCCGGCGGTCTTGGAACCATGGGATATGGTCTCGGAGCAGCCATCGGCGGATGCATCGCAGCGAGAGGCAGAAGAACCGTTCTCTTCACCGGAGACGGAAGCTTCGGAATGAACCTGAATGAGATGGCGACGGCGGTGAGTCAGGAACTTCCGATCACCATTGTCATTTTCGACAATGATGTCCTCGGAATGGTAAGGCAGTGGCAGACAATTTTCTATGACTGTCACTATTCCCAGACGATTCTGGACAGAAAGACGGACTTTCCGGCTCTGGCGAAAGCATTCGGCGCTGACGGATACGCGGTCTACACGATGGAGGATCTAAAGAAAGCTCTTGACGTAGCCGACAAATCCCAGGGACCGGTGCTGATCGACTGTCACATTGATATGGATGAGAAAGTCCTGCCGATGATCCCGCCGGGACGATCCATCAAAGACATGATTGTGGAAGGATAAGGTGACCATGGAAAACAAAGTTGAAAAGTTTGCGGTCGCCATGATCGTAAACAACCGCTTCGGCGTTTTAAACCGCATCGCTGGTCTTTACGCAAAGCGCTGCTATAATATCGATAATATCTCTGCAGGAACGCTTGATGATCCGAACTATACGCGGATCACCATCGTCTCCACAGGAGATGAATATATGAAGGACCAGGTGGTCCGTCAGCTGGAAAAACTGATCGATGTCCGCGCGGTAACACTTTTGGAGCCGGAAAACACCGTATTTGCCCAGCATATGTACATCAAAATGCACCTGACAGGAAGCCACAGAGGTTCCAGCAAACATCAGGTACTGGATCTAATCAACGAGTACGGCGGAAAAGTCGTAGACTTCGGTGAGGAACATCTGACTGCCGAGATTACCGGAGACAGCAAAAAAGTTGAATCTTTTATTGAAAAAGTCAGAGATTTTGGTATATTAGAACTTAGCCGGTCGGGAGAGATCGCGATCGGTTTAGGAATAGACAACACATTATGTGTCGATCACAATGAAGAATAAGGAGAAGAAAACTATGGCAACCATGTATTATGAGAGAGATTGTAACTTATCACTTCTTGACGGAAAGAAAGTAGCTGTTATCGGCTACGGTTCTCAGGGTCATGCACATGCTCTGAACTTAAGAGATTCCGGCGTTGACGTAGTAGTAGGTCTTTACGAGGGCTCCAAATCTGCTGCAAAGGCAAAAGAGGATGGCTTCACAGTTATGCTCACAGCAGACGCTGTTAAGGCAGCAGACATCATCATGATCCTTGTAAACGATGAGAAGCAGGCAGCTCTCTACAAGAAAGACATCAAAGATAACCTGACAGCAGGCAAGACACTTGCATTCGCTCACGGCTTCAACATCCACTTCAAACAGATCGTTCCGCCGGCAGATGTTAATGTTATCATGATCGCTCCGAAAGGACCGGGACACACCGTTCGTTCCCAGTATGTTGGCGGCAAGGGCGTTCCGTGCCTCGTAGCTGTTGAGCAGGACCCGGCTGGAAACTCCATGGAGATCGCAAAAGCATACGCTGCAGGCATCGGCGGAGCAAGAGGCGGTATCCTTGAGACAACATTCAAGGA
>ERZ834694.1441-NODE-1441-length-21193-cov-289.874870_pt1 | contig 21193 bp, 33 predicted proteins | sample MGYA00519691_ERZ834694 | MGnify/ENA primary metagenome ERZ834694 (study PRJEB31850, sample SAMEA3708758) | human gut metagenome | biome: human gut; feature: human-associated habitat; material: faeces | place: China | collected 2014 ... | reverse complement strand
CCATCGCGCACGACCTTGCGGTTCCCGTATTTGCTGCGCTTCTTGACTTCCTGCACGGCCATCTTTGCCATGACCTGAGCTTGAGCATCTTTCCCAAGCTGAGAAATATCAATTCCCATTGCTCCCCTCCATTTTGGCAGCCGCCGCTTCCCACGTCATGCCGTGCTCTCTCGCATAACGCGATACGCTCGGCATGAAGGCCTCCTGTTCAGCTATCTGCTCGATGTATGGCTTCATCCAAGCCACCGAGACGTGCGGGGAAGCGGCGCCCCTGATTTTTGCCAGCACTTGGCCCACCTTTGGGGGGAATCCCTTCGTATCCTCGGCGATTAGCGCGTCCACTGCGTCCTTTGCCGCGGCAGGGTCTTCACTGCCCAGCATGTCCGACCAGAGGGAAACCAGCTCTTCGGCTTCTGCGCGGGTCATCTTGGCATATGCCTGCGGATAAGCCCGTTTCAATCGCCCTAAAAGGCTAATGACGTCAACTCTTTCCACGGTTCTTTTCCTCCTCCAACATCTCGGTGAATACATCGCCGCCCGGACGCGTCTGCGGTGCTTTGCCGCCCTTGTTCTGCTCTTCGGCGAGCCAATTAGTAATGAAACGCTTAATCCCTCCGCGCGTCTTTCGCTTGGTAGGGTTCGCATCGCACCACCCTGCCATGTTTCTAAGCTGCTGCTTAACATCGACATTGGGATATAGCGCTTCCCATTTCGATACGTCGAAAGATAAGACATCGAAGAAAGACCCATCGTTAAGCACGAGAGAGACGATTGGCGGCGTGTGAGCCGCTTGCGGCTCCGCGCATCCATACTCTTCTTTGCTCTCCTCTTCTCTACTTTTCTCTACTTTACTTTGTCTCTCGATGTCAGCATTTTTCGAAAGAATGTTTACATTTTTTGCTTGAATGTCAACATTGGGCAAAATTTGAGCAACATCAAGCAGAAGGATGTTGTAATCGACTTCGAGAGTTTTACGGCGGCTGACTGCCTCGAAGTACCTTTCCTGTATGCCTTTAGAAGTCAATACGTGGTACTTGTCATACTTCTCTTTGTCGAACATCCCTCGTCTGATAGAAGCCTCTATTATTTCGGAAACGACGCTCCCACCCAACCCGACCTTGCGGGCGAACAAAAGCGCAACCTCCTCTGTCCATTCAATGTAGTAACCCGCCTTACCGTAAATCTCTTGCAGCAAGTGAACGACTACACCAAATCCTGTCAAGCCAAATTCTGCTTCTATCAGTTCAAACTTTGCGTTCAATGTGACATCAAGCGGAAAGTAATCGATCCCGCTTTTTGCCATAGACTACTCCCTTAAAACGGCAACTCGCCGCAATCCTCGTTAACCTCTGCAAAGCCTCCTGCGGCGCTCTCTGTGACGTATTGCGGTGCGGCGGTGTTGTTACCCTCCGAGCGCCTGTTGTCTGCGAAATACACGCTGTCAGCCTGCACCTCGTAGCTCCTGCGCTTGTTGCCGTTCTTGTCCGTCCAGTCGCGCATCTGCAAGCACCCCTCGACGCCGATCATGCGACCTTTATCAGCGCAGTTGCAGAGCACCTCTGCCGTGCCGCGCCATGCGACAACGTCGATCCAGTCCGTGCCGCCCTCTTTGCCGTTGCGATCAACGGCAAGAGGGAACGACACAACGGATACGCCGCTGTTCGTCTTTTTCAGCTCCAAGTCACGCCCGATGCGGCCCATCAGACACACGCGATTCATGCTCACTGTGCGTCACCGTCACTTTCGATGACCTCGCCGGTCGTCTCATCCACGGCGAAGTTCTCAGCCTCGATGACCGTGTCATCGCTCACGGAATACATGTCCTCGCTGATCTTCGTTTTGATGGTCTCGTCCTGCGCCACCGCGCGAACAAAGTCGCTCTTGAGCGGCGCATACTTGAGCACGCGCTTGAGCACAGTCTTCTTTGCCATCTCCTCGAAGTTCGTTTGCCACGGGCCATTGCTGTATGCCTTGGAAAAGCGCTTCGCGTGGTTGCGCACGTCCTCGACGCTCATCACGTCGTAGCCGAATCCTCCGTCTTTCGTGCGGAACATTGCGTAGATGAATTTCGGATCACCGCGCTCGCCGCAGGCGGGCTTGTGGTTGAGCTTCGGCTCAAGGCCGAAGGAATATTCAAACTCGTCGTTCTCGTAAACGACCTGCGCCTGAATAATGCTGACCTCACCGCTGCGGTACGCAAGGTCAATGAGCCCCTTGTATCCCAGTTGGAATTGGCATTCCAGTTGACCGTGGTTGCGGTACGGAATCAGGTACGCCTGCCCAAGCGGCGTGTTCGGCTCCATGCCGAGCTGTGCTGCCGTCATCATCGCGCCGAGGAAGCTCTGCGGCGTCGTCTGCGCGAGCTGCTTGTTTGCGCTCAGAGCAGAAAGCGTGATGCGCATGAAGCGCTCCGGCGTGATGACGCTCGGCAGTGCCTTGGCGATCTCACCTTCCATCTGCTTGATGTACTGCTGCATCGTTGGATTGCCTTTCTTTACGGCCTGTGCACCCTGCGCGTTCTGAATCAATCCTTCCTTCATCTTTCTTTGTCCTCCTTCACCGCAAATTTGCGGAAATTTGTCGTTTTGTAGTAAGCGCTCAAGTCCACCTCGGGGTGATCCTTGGCAAACGTCTTTGCGTCAAAGGTCTGCCGCGACTGCCCCTTCCAGTCGACCGTGTATTTCCCACAGTAGCCGCGCTCGTTGTCACCGAGGTCGGTCATCAACTGCTGCTTGATGGCGTCCGCGCCCTTCTCGATGGACTTTTTGCGGCTCATCAGGTATTGATACTGCTCGATGAGGCTTTCGCGCCCGAAGAGCTCTACCTCTCCGCCGCCGCCCTCGTAGATGCTCGTGATCGTCTCCGTCGTGCTCTCCATACCGTCCATCGGCGGCGGGCTGTCGGCCTCGATGTAGTCGCGCCAGAAGTCCTCAGCGCAGCGCTTGATGGCCTCGATCTCTTCCGGGCTGACGTATACACTGCTCTCGCACCATTCCGGCGTGTCATCGTCTTTGACCGTCGTGATCTGGTAGCAGTAAAAGCCCTTGCCAAGCACCAGCGCAGCGAGATACCACCGCTGCCAGCCGGTCACAGCCAGATACGTCACGCACTGTGCGTAGTAGCTTTCGGGGAAGTCCCCGCCCTCGTAGCGCTTGAGATTCAGCGCGCTTGCGGTTTTGCATTCAAGGCCGGAGCTTTCGCCGAGGATCTGCCGGTCGATGTTGGCGTGTAGGTGAGGGCAGTCCTCACGGCGCAGCAGGTAGTTCATGCGGCGCACCGCCTTGCGGCTCACTTCTTCAAAACGGCTTGCCACATACGGCTCAAGGTCTCGCCCGACGCGCATTGCCTCGTTGTCCGGTTCTTCGCCGATCCTGCCGGTCTTTTCCGCCCATACCGTGTAGGGCGAACGGTATTTATTCAGGCCCAGCACCGCGCCCATGTCGCTTCCGCCGAGGCTCTTTCGCCGCTCTTCAAGCCATTCTTCGCGGCTCATGCCGCGCGTCGATATTTTCTGCATCTTCATCTTCGTCTCCCCTGTAGTTTTCGAAATAGGCTTCCTCTGCGCCGCAGTCCGGGCAGAAAAGCTCTTTCTCGGTCTGGTATCCCCGCTCCCCGTCCAGATTCACGCGATGCAGGACGATGTCCGGCTCGTCAAAAATGAGGTGGCAGCAGGTGCAGCGATAGATCATTTCTCTCCCTCCAAATACGCCATCGCGCTCTGCACGCCGAAATAGCGCGCCGCCTGATGGTCGTTGAAAAACACGTCGATGTGGTTGCCGTTCACGCCGCCGCCGCAGTCCTCGGCGATATAGCTGTGCTGCGTGCCGTCCGGCCAGATCAGCAGGACGTGTGAGCCGTAAGGGATCACCTTCGGGTCGACCGCGATCGAGCGCCCCTCGGTGGCCAGCGTGCCGGTGGCGGTGTAGCCGCTCGCCCACTTGCCGCAGCAGCAGCGCCCGGGGCAATAGGCCGTGAGCGTAAACTCATCAAGAAAAACGTCGTTGCACACCGCGCTTTCGATCGCGGGAATATCCCACGCGGGGTCATATTCCTCGGCGACTTCCGAGGATTCCTTGGGACTTGCTTCGACCGCCTGCACGCTGGTGGCTAAGATGGCGACCACGATCAAGATGACCGTCGCGCCAAGACACGCCGCCGCAAACAGCGCCGATTCATCGGCCTTGCGCTGCTCTCTCGTGCGCTTGTCGTGCCATCTCATCGTCTGCACCCCCTGTCGATGTAGGGCAGCAGCTCGTACAGCACCTTGCCGACCGCGCAAGCGCCAATGACGGCAAGGCTCGTGGTAAAGTCGCAGCCGTTCAGCGCGATCACCGCAGCGGCGATGCCGCCAAAAAACAGCGTGTTAGCCATGCGATGCTCCCTTCTTCTCGTTCGGCACAAGGCCGACAAACTCAAGGCCTCTGCCTCGGGCGTAAATCTCACCCATGATCGTCCCCAGCTTTACAGGGTCAGGGGGCGTGACCCAAATAATTTTGTACTCCGGCTTTTTACTCATTGCCTTTTCCTTTCTTCCGTGCTACAATAAGCACGGACACAATATCTTGTGGTGAGATTTGTCCCACCCGCCCCGCTCGATGCTGCAACATTGGGCGGGGCATTTTTTTGCCTTCATATGTCCGCCCCACTTATCGACAAAATCGCAGCGCAAACCAAAATGGCCAAGACCAAAAAAACAGCGTTAAACAAAACGCTTTCCGTTGATCCTGCAATCCACGCTGAAACAAGCATTAAGATAGTGGCGGATACAATAGCGACCAGAGCCCATGAACAGAGAAGCAAAAACAATTTAATAAATCGTTTCATGTGCCCACCTTATTGCCCTCTCTGATCTCGTCGGCACGCTTTCTCATTACCGACCATTTGCTTTGCTGATTTTCGGCAAATTTCTCAGCCCGAATTTGTTTTAAGGCTTTACAGACTGCATTCTTGATATCATCGGTCATATCAACCCCGCATGCAGAAAGCGCATCCAAAACAATTTCAACTTGACGTTTTCGCTTCATGCGCCCTCCTTGCCCGCTCTTTCGGTCTGGGCGGCTTCCGATGCCGCTCTGATTTCCGCTTCGGTCACTCCGTACAATCTGGTCAACGGTCTAATGTACTTGCTTGCGATACCATTCACACCGCGTTCCCAGTTCGACACAGCGGAAACTCTTACGCGGAGTTTCTTCGCTACGTCTTCCTGACGCAAACCGGCATTCTCTCGGATTGCCTTTAATCCCAAGCGTTCTCCCCTCCTTATAAAGTTCAGAACTTTATATTGACAAACGCAACCAACACCGCTATTATGTAAGTGTCAGCCAACAAAATATCGGTTATAAGTCCGCAAAAACGGGAAATCCGTTGGGGGCTTGGTTTTTTGTTGCCTTAATTAAGTTCTGTAAGGTTATTATAGCCGATGTTTTATCGGCTGTCAATCGGTTATCCGGCGAAACATCGGATTTTACGCTTTGCACAATTTTTTCTTTCTCCTTTGTGAGGGTTTGTCAATGGCGCTATTTGATAAGCAAATAAAAAAATACGTCGAAGAAAACTTTTCTGAAAAAGAAAAAGCGCTCGCAGAAACCGAGCGCTCTGTCCAGCGGCATTTTGCTAAAAGCCGCGAATATAGAATTATGCTGCAAGATTATCAAAAAGAGTTGCGCGAGCGCGATAATTCCCTTTCTGCAAGAGAAGAAGAACTATCTAAGCGGAAAAAGGACCTGGATGAGTTCGAGGCAACTCTAAAAGCTCGAGTAAAAGAAGATGTTATGCGAGAGGCAAAGGAAGAAAAGGCGGCGTTAAAATCAGATTCCGAAAAATTGCAGAAAGAAATTAAATCCTTGTCTGCGGAAAAAGCCGGTCTTATGGCTACGGAATATAAGATTATCGACTGGGTTTCGAGAATGGAAAAGAAAGAAAATGAAGTTTTCGACGAAATCCTTGCCGACGCAAACAAATTTCAAAAGTTCAAATTGTCTATTGACGGTTATGAATTTGAAAGCTATGTCGCTGAGCTGCTTGCAAAAAACGGGTACGGCAAAGTTGAGGTAACAAAAAAATCGCAAGATTTTGGAGCAGATATTCTTGCCGAGAAAAACGATGTCCGGTATGCGTTTCAGTGCAAGTACTATTCTGGGCAAGTTGGAATTGAGGCTGTGCAACAAATCTATGCAGCAAAAGAACATTACGATGCTCATGTTGCTATTGTAGTTACAAATAGCGTGTATACTAAGGCTGCTAAAATTTTGGCCGACGAACTAAACGTAGTGTTATGGGACTGTGAAGATGTATCGATATTGTCCAAAGGTAAGGGATTATAATTATGCCAAAAAAATCAGGCAGCGTGAATCTTAGTAAAAACTGCTTAAATCTAATCGTCAATTATTGCAAAAAAGAGGATATAAGTGAAGCGGCATTTTCAAGAAAATTTGGGAAGAATAACGGCTGGATAACTGATTTGCGCAGAAACAAAAATATGAATTTGAAATCGCGGGAATTCGCCGTAAAAATGTGCTTAACGCTCGATGCCACGCCGGATGACATTCTCTTGCACGAAGGGAGAACGCCAGAAGAAACCGCCAAATGCTTAGAGGATATTGAGGCGGTACGGAAGCTGGTCGAGGCCGAGGGGAAAAAGGAAGCCCCCGATTCGAAGATTGAGGGCGAGGATGTGCAGCTTGCGCAGCTTATTGCCAAGTTTAGCCGGTTGTCTCCGCAGCAGAAGAGTGCGGTGCTTGCTGTGATAGAAGGTTATCAACCATCGCAAGAATAGCATTTTTTTGCTCTGGCGTCAGGTTGACAAAAAGTTTTGCCGCTTTTCTCGTTTGTTCGTCCATAATTATGTCCCTCCAAGTATTTTTGCAACGGGGTTGTATGTCGATTGTCGCACAAGACGGTGTAAGCATCAATATCTCCAACTAAAGGCCCCGCCGCCCTCTGCAACAAACGGCGGGGCCTTTTTGCAGCCAGCGGGGAGCGGTCGCCGCTGCTTGTCTTCACCATATCGCGCTTTACCTTACCACTTCAATACCAAGACTTTGCAACATGACGGCATTTGACCGCGTTCGACAAACCCACTTTTGGCACCCCAAACGGGCAGAAACCGGAAAAGTTAAGGTGATGTAAATGAACATTCAAGAGCTGTGTAGAATCCGTAAAGAAGAACTGAAACTGACTTACCAAGACATTTCCGACGCTTCCGGCGTACCGCTGTCCACCGTGCAGAACTTTTTCTCGAAATTGTCAAAGGCCCCGTCCATTTACACCGTCGCGCCGATCTGCAAGGTGCTCGGCATATCCCTTGATGAAATATTCGGAATTTCCGAACACTTGACGCCGACCGAGGAAACCTTGCAGGCGCGAAACGATGAGCTGGAACGCCACGTCGACGCAAAGGCTGACACGATCGAGATTATGCGGCGCGGTGTCCGTATCCGAAACGGCGTAATTGCTATAATGTTTGTCATTATCGTTCTACTGGCTGCATGGTGCTTGTAGATTGATTGGAGGGGGATTTGATGAGAGCGGCATTGTATATACGCGTGTCCAGCGAGGAACAAGCGCGGCATGGTCTATCATTACAAGAGCAGCGGGACGCGCTGGCAAGATATGCCAAAGCGAATAAAATGACCGTGGTGGGCATATATGAGGATGCAGGCATATCCGCGAGAAAGCCGTATAAAAAACGCCCGGCGCTCCTGCGGCTGCTGGACGATTGCAAGGCGGGGAAAGTAGACACGATCCTGTTTATTAAACTCGACCGTTGGTTCCGAAATGTTGCTGGGTATTACGATGTGCAGACGCAGCTCGACCGGTACGGCGTAACGTGGCAAGCGACGGAAGAGGACTACGAGACGCGCACCGCATCAGGGCGATTAAAGGTTAACATCATGCTTTCCGTCGCGCAGGACGAAGCCGACCGCACGAGCGAGCGAATAAAATTTATCAACGACGGCAAGCGTGCAAAAGGGCAACCGGCAGGCTCAAAAGCGCCTTTAGGGTATATCATTAAAGACAGGCAATACCAAATTGATAACGACACGGCAGACGCGGCGCGGGATATGTTTGCCGCATATATTCGTCTGAAAAGCGTCCTTGCTGTAAAACGATATATGCTCGACACATGGGGAATTGACCGAGCATATAATAAGTATGTCAACTATTTCCACAACCGGCTTTACATTGGCGAGGTGTACGGCATCGAAAACGCTTGCCCTTCGTTGGTGAGCAAGCAAGACTTTGACCTTGTAAATGATATTTCCCGCCAGCGGTCACAGCGCTGTGCCGGAGTTGATGTGGATCGCGTGTATCTGTTCTCGGGGCTTTTGCATTGCAAGGAATGCGGAAGAACAATGCAGTCGGAAACCGCAAAACAGATATATACATATTACCGTTGCCGGACGCGGATGCTTGACAACTCCGCTTGCCCGCACATGAAGAGGATCAGGGAAGACGCGCTGGAAGACTACCTGTTGCACGAGCTTGCAGGAATCACAGAGCGGAACAACAGGTATTACAAAAAGGCAGAAAAAAAGCCCACGCAAAGCGCGGACGCGATACGAAAGAAAATGAGCAAGCTAAAAACGCTGTATCTAAATGATTTGATCGAGCTGGACGATTACAAGGCAGAATACGCGAGCCTGAAAAAGTCCCTTGAGACCGTGGAAGAAAAGCCAAAGACAGACCTTGATGCTTTGAGAAACGGGCTGGGCGAATATGATACATACTCGCGGGAAGAAAAAAAGGAATTCTGGACGCGCTTCATCAGGAGGATTGATGCAGACAACGATGGCGCGTTTTTTGTAACGCCGCGTTAGGCATATTTTACTTTCACGTTCGCAAAGGTAAAGTATGCCTAAAAGATACCCCCCGCCTTTGTGACGGGGGTATCCTCATTTTTCAAGCTTCTGCATGACGCTGTTGTATACGCGCTCGTTGACCACTTTGAGACTGTCCATTAGCTCATCCATGACCGCCCACGCCTTAACGCTGTCCATGCCGCTGACGGCGAGCAAAAATGCGCTGTCGCCAACCGCAGACACGGCCTGCGGCTCGTACACTTCCGGATTGGCACAGAGCCGCTTGTAGATCATAGCGGCATAGAGAGGGGCTAATCGTTCCATCGTGGCATAAGACGTGTCGCGGTTTGCTTCCATGTTGATGATCTCTTTCTCGATCTCGTCAAAGTCGATCATGGGCGTCACCCGCGATACATCGCCTGATAGTCTTTGACCTCTTTCGCTTTTTCGATCTGCTTTCCATGCAGATAGTCATATACGGCCAGCATCGCGGTAGGTGGCTCGCCGTTTTCCTTGCGGTACTGGGTGATGATGCGCGCGACTTCATCATGCAGCAGATTCATGTGCCGCATTTCGTCGGTCGACAGGTCGTAAAATGTCTTTGCAAGGGCGCTGTCGGTATCCTTGTACTTTAGCGCGCACTTGGCGTACTTCTCAGCATCTTCGATCTCTTCTTCGATCATCTCGGATAGTTTTTCAATTAGTTTCATGGGCTAACACCTCCAATATTCGGTCTATTTTTTCGTCCTGCGATTCAAGGTGCTTGTGTATCTCTTGCGCCACGCGGTTATTGTCGTTCTGCACTTCTTGCAACCCAAATATTTTTGACTGGTTTTGCAGCTGCAGCACAAACGATAAGACCGTCAGGATATCAAGAAATTCAAGCCCTTGCTCGTCCGGTTGCATATCAAATGCGCTGCACGCGCAGGGCGACATTGCTGACGGTCGATGCCGCGCCAGTCAGCACCAGCGTCAGCGCAGCGCCGGACGCGCAGCACGCATGACGCACCAGCGCGGGGAATGCCAGCACAACAGGAGCACCGGCAGCTCCCGCAGCGGAAGCGGTAGCGCCGGGAACGGCAACGCCGTCCTTGTAGAGCGTCGCCGTGACCGTGCCAGCTGCCGTCGGTGCGACAGTGATGGACGCGTCGACGTCGTAGTAGCCCTTGCCGACGATGTTGACGGCATTGCCGTTGAGCGTAATATCGCAGCCGTAGCGACGGATCAGGCTGCCGAGGGGGATAACGCCATCGACGGCAACCGCAGTCGGCGTCTGCATGGCAGCATAAAGAGCGGATTTACAAGACATTTTTATTCTCCTTCCATAAAAAATAGGCGGGACGATTGCCCCGCCTGTTACCCGGCCATAGGGGCCTGCCATGTTCCCCGAGTGGGGAATATGGTCTTAAAGGTTGACGTTGCCGTTGCAGCCGCAAGACGCAGGGATGATCTGGCCCGCGCCGGTCGAAGCCACGCCGTACAGTGCGGGCTTGGTCAGCATGCGGCCTTCGATCGCATCCAGGCGGCGGTTAAAGCCGCAGCAGCAGTCGGAGATTTTCGCCGCCAAAGCGTCCGTCTGCTCCTTGGTAAAGATGCCGTTCTTGAGGTTCTGGTTCTCCATCTTGAGGTCGAAGATGGTCTCCTGCAAGCGCTGCTCGTAGATGCGGCTGGCCTGACTGGTGATCGCCTCGGTGCTGGCGTTGATCGCCATGCGCGTGTCGTTGCTCTGCTGCTCGATGAGATACTGCGTGCGGGATGTGTCGATGATCCCCTGCTTTTCGACCTCGCAGTTGCTCACGCGGTTGCAGCCGGTGTCATTGACGGGATACGGCATATTGCCGCGGCCAAAGCCAAAGCCGTTGCCGAAGCCGCCAAACAGCGCCGCGATGACGATGATGATAAACAGTACCGCGAGCCAGCTCATGCCGGTGCTCTGATCGTTGTTCATGGTGCATTCTCCTTTCCTCAAAAATTATTCCAACGGCTATTTCAGCCGGGGGAATTTGGTTGAGCGCCCCGTTTTGCCATTCTGTGGGGCCTGTGAGGCGTTCTGCGCGCCGCCGAGTATTTTATTGGCGTCAGAGCGCAAAGCTTCCGGTGTCGTGCCGAGAAGCCCACACAGTGCCTTCGCCTGCATTGTGCGCCCGTAGCGCGCATAGAGGCTGTCGGCAATGCCTGGATCAATGCCGAGCCTGCGCGCCGCGCTCTGCACGCCCTCCAGCGTGTCAGCCGTCCCGCTGATCGCCTGTTCCGCTTTCGTTGCCGCGCTTTGCAGGTCTGCGGAGGGGAACATTTTCGACGCTGCCGCTATGATCTGCTTGAGATCCATTTACTTTCAGCTCCTTTACCTGATCGGTCAGATTTTTGATGACCGCGGCCATGTCGCTCATAGCCGACTGCATTTCGCCCATTAGCTCCTCCTGCGTCTTGGGCGGAGTAATGACGCCGAGCTCGACGAGCTTGTCGTAATACTGCTGCGTGGTGGCCTCCAGCTCGGCGTATGCCGAAGAGGTCTTGCCGATGAGCTGCTGGCGGTTGCCGAAATAGTCGGTCTGGAAAATATCACCGTTGTCGATAACACACATCATGCAGTTTCCGCCGCTGTATCCGGCGATTGCAAACTGGTCCATGCGCGCACCTCCTTTTGTTGTCTCAATGATAACGAAAAAGAGGCCCCGCAAAGAGCCTGAAAAAGGTCTTTGTAGGGTCTCTTCTTTATGTGTTTTTGATACCGTCCGCGATTTTGCTGTATGCCCGGCGTCGTCGCGTCTTCACGTACTCCGGTGAGACGTGCAGTGTCTCCGCGACTTCGACGCGGCTCTTCCCGCGCACATCGCATTCAATAAGGCAGTACGCCTCATCCTGCGGCAGCTCAAACGATAAGATATACGCCACGGCTCGCTTGGGGGCCATAGAGGATAATTGCGCGCGGATTGACCTGTGCTGACTGTCCATGCCCGTGTAGGGCTTGCAGAGGCGCTTGCGCGTGGGCTTTCGCCGCCCGCTCCTTCCTGTGCCCAAATCGGACACCATTATTTTGCCGCTCTCTGGATCATCGCCACGGCTTCCTGCCGCGTGATAAGTCTCTGCGGCGCGCTGCCGTCCGTGATGCCCGCCGCCTTTGCCGCCGCCCAGTCTTTTGCCGCCCACGAAGAGACGGGCCTGGTGCCAAGCTGCGCAAGGTAAGCGTCCATCATCTTGTTAAACGTTGCCTGATCCATGTACTCCTCCATTTCCGGCGGATACTTGCCCGCCAAGATCATGCTCCCTGTGTATCGCATATGATCGTCCCACTGGAAGTGCGGCTTGTCGGGGAATTTCTTCCAGTCGCCGCCCCACGAAAAGCCGACCTGCTTGCCGATCTGCCCGCAGCGAGCGAAGAACGACGGATCGTCGTACTCATGCCCCTTGACGTTTTTGCAGATGTCAAACGCCAGCCCAGCCTTGACGCCGTGGAACGTCGGGCGCGTCGCAGTCTTTGCCGCGTAGCCCATGCGCGCAAGATAGCGCTGGTACTCGTCATCACGCACCGTCTCCGTTACCAGAACGGGCAAGCCCGCCTGCTTGCAGAGGTCGAGGAAGATAACGCAGTTTGCTCGCACGTCGGCGCGCAGGTCGGCAATGTCACGGCTGTGATACATTGTCGTCACCTCCCACCGCGTCCTGCACCTTCTGACTCTGCGTGCCAAAGTAGAACGCGATGATGACCGCATAGATCGTCATAAAGTCCTGCGAGATGTTGCCCGTGACGGCCATGTACGCAAATACTCCCGTCAGCACCAGCGTCACGATGCTCTTGACGCTCATCAGGTTTGCGATTCTCTTGATGATTCTTTCGTTCATGTCATTCGTCCTTTCCCTTGATTTTGATTCCCGCCAGCAGGCCGAGTTCCGCCGTCCACGCCGCGAACCACGCGACGGTCAGGCTGTCCGGCACTACCTTGTCATGCGCGGTCAATACGAGCACCGCAATGCAGTACCAGCAGAGGTTGAGCACTGCCGCGATGACGTACTTATCCCGCTTTCTCAGTTTCTTCATAAGGCTACACCCGACAGCAGCCACGCGAGGAACGCCCCCGCAAGCACGGCGAGGGCCTTGTCGACCAGCCCGTCCCACCGCTTGCCCGCCTTGCCCGTGATGGTTTTCACATCCTCCTTGATCTCCTTGACGTCGCCCTCCACGGTCTCCTGCTTCGTGGCCAGTACCTCGACCGAGGTTCCCAGCCGGTCAAGCGCCACCTGATGTTCCGTCAGTTCGTTGATTCGGTGCGTGTTGCTCTTGCACCTCGATTCAATCAGCGCGATCGCCGCGTCATCGTAGTGTTTTGCGTTATCCATATCCCGCTCCCTTTCTGCGGCGTATTACACAGCCTTAAAATAATTCCCCACCAGCTCATGCGGCAAATACTGCAAGACGATCTTTCCGCCCGCAGCCTCTCCCGTGCGCTCACAGAGGTACACCTTGCCGTCCTCGCTGTCGAGGTAGTACTTGCCATACTCGTACTCCATGCCGCGCGCTGCGGGGATGGGGTCTGCCTGCGTGCCCGCGTGCTCGGCGTCGATGCCCGCCCACAGCGCGGGCGTCTTGTCCGGCGTCCAATCGGCCTGCGAGGTATGTGCCTGACGGCACTTGTACACCTTGCCACCGTAGCTCCTGCGGTCGCCCTCCGCGTAAGCAACGGGATACGCCCATGCTGTGATGAGTTCCGGCACGCGCGCCGCCTCGCCGTCGCTCAGGCTGACCGCTGCCTGCTCGATAATGGGGCGCAGCTCCACCGCGCGGGCATACGTGACCGGCTCACCCGCAAGGGCGGTGACGGTCGCTTTGGCATTCTCGGTCTCCGTTGGCTTGCCCATCTTGATACTGACCGTGCCGTCGCGGTGGTCAGTGATGTCACCCGCGATGCTGTACGCGCTGTTGTCCCACTCGTTGACGACCTCCTCGGTCTCGCCCGTTGGATTGCCGTCGTTGTCGAGCTTGTCCACCGTTTCGCGCTGCACGATGCTCCACGGCGTGTTGTCGGGCAGCAGCGCCGCGACCTCGGCGGCGGTCATCGTGAGTGTGATGGTCTTGGTGTCGCGCTCGCCCCACGAGCGGTCTTTGGGGTTGCCGTTGATCTCTGCGGGGTATTCGGTGTTGTTAACTTTAATGTAGGTCATAAACAATCAGTCCTTTCTTTAGAAACAAAAGCCGAAGGCCACACCACGGGCAACATTTGCACTACTGTTTACGGCACTACCTGTGCTTTTGACATTACAATAATATCTGGTGCTATTGGCAGTTGGAGAACGCTCCCACCAGTCGTATGCATTGCCGTTAAAGTCCTTCACCGTGCTGTTACCAGCTTTGTAGTAGTCGTACTGCGTGCCTTCACCTGAGTGGGAGTTAATGGCACTACCAAAAACTTCACCCTCGCTCAGTAAGAATAGACTATCTTTCGTAGTTACGAGCGAGGTGCTCCTACCGCCGCTCGCGGAAATCTTGTTCACCTCACGGATGCCGCTCTGTACGTCCGCAGGCATCTGCTTCAAAATAATGGGCAAGTGCTCTATTCGCATAGAGCATTTTGTCCAACCCATGGTATTTGCAGCAGTGGAGTGCATTGCTTTTGCTATCTTATAACAATCATGCAGTTGGAACGTCAGCGGAGCTTTTCCCGACCCATCGGCATAATCATCATGATTTTTTCCGATGATGTCGATTAGATAGTCCTCGCCGCCGATGGTCATGGACTTCTGGTCTGCTACCTTCCACGTGTTCGGCACTGCGTTATTGTGGCATGCCTCGATAATTTGCTCCCACGTGTTGTTGGCAAATACGGGGTCGTAGCTCGGCTTAAACGTAATGTCATACCCCGTTCCGTTGATGAGCGTCCTGCCCTTGAGGATGTTGTACACCGTGCCGTTGACCATGCACTTGCCGCCCTTGATGGTGTAGGCCGTGCCGTTTATGAGGGTCTTGTGCGCGGTAAGGTCAAGGATGACCACGTTGCCGCTGTCGTCCACAAGGGCATTAGAGGGAAGAGTGAAAGCGGGGCGGGAGCCGTAGGAGCTGGCGCAATAGCTTGCGTCGACATTTCCATCGGAGACCAAGTGGCAGGCGAAGTCTTTGCTATTCCTGAACGGGGAGCGGGTCCACTGAGCAGCGGCGGAGCCATTCAAGTAAGCAATTTGCAGAGAGCTTGCAATGGAGAGTGCGGTGCCCTCTTTATTCGCATAGCTTGGGGCTTTGCCAAGTTCGGTGACGGACAACGAGAAAATAGCACGTTCCAGTGTGCTAACGGTGTTGTTGCCGTTGCCGGGGGTGTACTTGAATTTCGTGGTGCCGATGGCCCCACGGATTTCTGCATCAAGTAGGTTTTTATAGGTGCTGTTGAACCAGCCATCAATGTCGCTGGTAGCGTATACGTTGACATTGGAGCTGTGCCACTGACGTTTGTCATAGCAGTCCTTGCGGACCACCAGTGTGCGACCACTCCCATTTAGTTCGCTTTCATAGTCGTGCTTACACACGATAAACTCAACAGGACTTCCACTCTCCTTGATTTTGATAATGCTACCCGCGACTTTAGTGCTTAAAAGCGAGTTTGCCATCCTCTCGCCTCCTTAGCCGTACACCCAGTTGATGGCGTAGTTCTCGGTCGGTGTGGTCTCAACGTTCACAAGCGTCTGCTTGACGATGTTGCCGCTCGCAATGTAGTCGCTGCCGCGCGTCGCCGCAACCAGCCCGCCCGAGCCATTGCCCTTGAGGAGCGAGGTGGTGGAGGGGATGGTCGGGATGACCGTCGTATCTGGGAGCGCGCCTATCTCAGCAGCCGTGTAACTCGGTTTAGTCGGAGCCTTTGCCCACTCGGGCACGGTCGGGTCGCTCTCCGTATAGCTCTGCAATGCGCTGTCAGCCTTGCCGAGGGACGTCTGCACGTCTTTTGCGAGGTCGGATTTAGCGACCGTGCTCTTAAAAGCAAGACTACCGAGGTCTGAAAACCACTTGGTGACTTTTCCAAACAGCACACTGAGCTTTTCGCCCGTCGTGATATTTGCGCGGGTGGTTGCCTCCGTAAATGCCGCTGTGACGTTGCTGCCGTCGCCCGTCTTATCCAGCTTATTGGTGAGAGCCGAGTACACGCCGCCAGACTGCACAGGGTTGGTGCTGCCTTGCGTAGGCGTTACGTCAGTAGTCACCTTGACGTCCTTGATGGCATTGTCAATGTATGCAAAGATGTCCTGGTGCTTGTTGTTGGGGTCATACACGCTTGCCAACATATCGCCCGTACCAGCACCAGAAGCACCTCGGCAATAGCCCGCGTCGTAGCTTGTACCGTCCGACAGCGTCACGATAAGGTGATAGTCGCTCTGCCGGATAGTGATGCCTGTGATGGTTGGTGCATCCGCGCCGGGATTGCCCTGCGGGCCTTGGATGCCCTGTTCACCCTGTTGGCCGGTTGCGCCCGTCGCACCTTTTTCACCGGGCTCGCCCTTGTCACCTTTTTCGAGCACAAGGTTGAGTACCTGATTCGGGGCTTCTCCGGTAATGGTCGCGCTCGCTACCTTGCCGGACGTGACCGAGCCGATGGTCAGCACGTTTGCGGGGCCTGCGGGGCCTTGCGGACCGGTCGCGCCTGTTGCACCAGTCTCGCCTTGCACGCCTTGTTCGCCCTGTGGGCCAGTTGCCCCCGTCGCGCCAGTATCACCGGTTGCGCCCTTGTCGCCCTGCGGGATACCGAGCGCCAGCGTACCGGTGGTCTTGTCGTATGTTGCTGTTGCCGCCGAGCCTGCGGGCAGCGTCGTCACCGTGACTTTGACCACGCTTAGAGTGACAAAATCCAGCAGCGTCATACCAAGCAGCTTCTTTGCCTCGCCGTTCTGCTGCAAGACAAAAAGGTCTTCGCCTGTGATCTGTGTTGCTTGGGTGAGGTCGGAAATTGCTTTATCAGCCATCGGTTACCTCGCTTTCCTTCTCGGGATTCGTCTTGCCCCCTTTGGCGGGCGGCTTGTCCGGCTTGTCCAACTCGGCAAAGGCATTTTCGAGGTTCTGCATCGCCATTGCCATGCGCTTAGCCTCGCTGCCCTTAACATAGATGCCGGTAATCATGGCATATGCACTGTTGATCTGCTCCCGCAGTTTGTTTTTGTCCATCACTATCACTCCTATCCTGATACGTTCCAACTGCCGGTATAGACGTATGCGTCGTATGCGTCCCAGCCGTTGGTGTAAATGTATGGGGTGTATGCTTGATTGTTGATGTATACGGCAGTGCTTGAGCTGTCGCTATACGTCGTAGCTGTGCCCTCGTCGCTGTAATCGGAGACTGTCCAATCGCCGTTCCAGTAGAAGAGATTGCAGACCCACTCGTACTGCTCGCCGGGGGAAAGCCCTGTGATATAGCCCGAAAACGTACTCGTGCCGCCGCCCGTTTCCGCTGACGTAAACTCAAATGTTCCAACGCCGATGACGCGCACGTCAATAGAGCGCTTATAGCTGTAATCATCTGCGCCTCCCGTGAATTTGGCATAGACTTCGAGCTTCGTTCCGTCTCCATCCACCGGTGAGAGCGTGCAGTAAAATCGTGCCATGCGTCACCTCACTGCAAAAGGAAGAACAGTTGACCGTACTGTGGGTTGCTTGGGAGCTTTGAGCCGTACATTTTCGAACCTACCAGCAGCGGCCCGCCGCCAAGAGATACAACATCGCTTAGCGTAATAAATGCGCCGTCATAGGCAGAAAGGTAAATCTTGCCTCCAGAATTAAGCTGAATGCCGCCATACGTCGTATTGATGGCAATGCCGTAACCGGTCGTTGTGTAAGCAAGCTCGATACTGCCGATGGATTGATTGCTGCTTGCCAACAATTCGACTGTGCGCCCGCGCAGCTTTTCCGCCGTGATGCTCGTCTCGTCAATGTACGTCTCAATAGCGCTGTCGACCTCGCTTGCGCTCAGGCCCGCGTTGTTGTCGACATAGGTTTTCGTTGCGTAGTTCGAGCCGTCCTTGAGATCGCCGACGCGGATGCTGCCGGTCTGGATTTGGTCAGCCGTCAGCGTACCCTTGATATTTGCCGCAGCAACGTACAAATTGTCCGTCTTGATACTGCTGCCGTTGATTTTGGTCGTGCCGCTCGCATCCGTCACCGTCAGGCCGTCCAGCGTGGTTTTGACCTCGGTGTATTTGCCGTCGATGCCCTCGACCTTGAGCATGATCTCCTCGCTGGTCTTGGTGATAGTTGAGCGTGTTTCGGCAATCTTGCGGTTGAACTCCTGTGTGATGTACCCCTCAGCCGGGTATTCGTCTTCCATCTCTGCTTCTCCGGGGGAAGAAATACCCGCGTATCCGCGCCCATCATCAGAAAGTTTAGACAGCGGCGAATAAATGCCACCAACCGTCACGCCGTCGCCCAGCTCTGCCGCTGGATCGATGTTTGCCGCGCCTGCTTCGTATGCCTGATACTGGTAGCCTTTCATGGTTTGCAATAAAGCGTTTACCATTGGCTGTGTGGCGTGAGGGCAACTTGCGATAACTTCCATGCCGGTATCATCGCCCGCTGTCAGGCTATTTTCGTCGTCCACAAGCAGCGTCACACGGGAAATAGGCTTATACTTGCCATTGTCGGCAAAGCTTGTAATGTCGCCGCCGACGTAATATTTATCAGACAAGAATCCTCACCCCTCCAAACGTAATAGCGTTGCCCGCTTCTGTAATGAGATAGTTTGTCTCGGTAGGCATAGACAACAGAGGAATAAGCAATAGTTTCCCTGCATCGGTGATAATCCAGTTCCCGCCGTGCGCCGCTGCGATAAAACACAGCTCATTGCGGATAGTGTAGTCGTTTGCAGGATAGTCGATGGTGTATGAGCTATTCAGCGTTGTCCTGCTGTCAATCTCGACTCCCATTAACGGGCAAAAGATGTTTACTGCCGCTGGCATTGTCATGGGGAAATTCAGCGATTGATCTGGCTCCCATACCGTATCGGCCTTGCGCATTGCGTCGTAAGCCTCGATCTCCCAGTAATCGCCATCGCACGAGCGGCGGTTCGTGAAAAATACGCCTTTGGGAATCCATTCCGTCACTAAATCGCCGTTGACGAGCCGGAGATACCGCTTGATCGTCGCGGCGCGCGGTACGTTGTCCGCATACAGTGCCAGTTTTAATGTTGCGCAGCAGGCGTTTCCGATGCCGAATTCTTCAAACAACTGCGATTCGACAGAATGCGACACTTCCGCATCTTTGCCATATTCCGTGCCCGCAACGTCAAATTTGTACTCTCGTTCTGTGCCGGGGGCGTGGAGCAGCTCGCGCCACAGTGCACTTGTTGTCTGCCCCATATCACACCTCAATCAAATTAAACGTCGCGCCGCCCCACACCTCGTTATCGTCTGCCGCTTCTTCAAGCGTGCATTCCATCGACGAGCAGTAAAACGTGCTGGTTCTGACGCCATGCAGGTCAAGGTATTGGACGGTGCATGTGGTTTTGTTCAGATCGTCATCGAGTTTTGCCAGCACGTCACGTTTGACGGAGCGCGTTGTATAACTCAGTTTCCGCTTGGTGGTGATCTTGTCGCGCCGCATTTTGCCGTCTTTGGTACGGGTGGTCTTGTCGCTGTCAAGGTCGTTTCTGCTCCACCCGTACCCTTTTGTTGCGATTGCGGACGAATAATCCGTGCCGTTGATAATAAGGACTTCCATGTTTGCCCCTCCTTAGTACAGCAGCACGGGCTTACCCGCCGCGCGCGTCATGTTGTTGATATTCTTCACGGTGCTGCGTGCGATCTCCTTGCCGTCGAGCTGCAATACCACCGTAGTTGCACCGCCGCCCGATTCCGCCATAGCCTGCTTAAATGCTTCGACCATCGTTGCAAGCGGCGTTTCGATGTTCGTTCCGCTCTTCTGGTCGCCCAGTACAGCGAGAAATTCTTTGTTGGGAGGGATAACCGCTCCGGTCGCCAAACGCGGCAAAGTAATGCTGGGCATTTGCCCAATATGAGGTGACCAGCCCTTTCCGCCAACTCCCGGAACCCAGTCCGGAACTTTGAGGCTAATAGAATTGATTTTTGCGATAAGCCAATTCAACCCTCGGATAATATTGTTGATAAAACTTTCAACAATAATCAGAATGCCGTTGACGATCCCCTTTGCCACTTTTTTCACCCCATCAAGAGCCATCTTGAGATCACCAGTAAATACGCCTTTAATAAACTGAATGATTCCGCCGAGGATGTTATCTTTTAGATTTTTCGCAAACTCTTCCAAATTCCCGGTCAGTTTCATCATTGCCACGAGAATGGCTGCAATTCCGGCAATCGCAAGAGGAAGAACGCTTTTTGTTAAAAATGTGAATCCGATTCCAGTCGCCAGAATGCCCGCAATCAACATCAAGGTATTTTGCAGATTTGCGCCATTGGTAACAATATCCTTGAACGCCGTAATAATCAGCGCCGCGCCGGACACAACAAGCCCGATGCCCGCGCCAACCTTACCAAATGTGATTGCAAGTCCACCTGCAAGGGCAACAACGCCCGCGAGGGATTCAAGAAGATTCTTCCAGTTCACGCCGTTGTTCCACGCATCCGATAAGCCATCCCACAAGAGAATAAGTCCGCCAACGGCAATAAGGATGCCGCTGAGTTTTGTAAGGATAGAGCCGAGCGCGCCGGGAAGCCCGCTTGCCACTTTCCACAAGGCAAGGCCCGCAGCGATCAGCAAGACCGCATCAGCAATCTTTTTGAGCCTGTCGCTGATATCGTCCATGTAGCTGAAATCAGGGGTGATATCATCTGCGCTTACGCCACCGCCGCCCGCGCTGTCTGCGGTATCACCGGATAACTGGTTGATCTCATCGAAGGCCGCAAGGTCGCTTGCTGCCTTTTTTGCAGCGCCGCCAGTCCCTTTCAGGGCCTTGGTCTCCTTGTTTAAAGACTTTGCAGCGTTCGCAGATGCCTTGACGCTTTTACCGGAGATAAGCGCCACAAGGCGGGAGATTTGATTGATGACCGCCGTGATTACGCGCACAAGCATTGTAAATGCAGGAACCACAACACTTACAAGCGGCTGCGCCAATGTCAGCAACGCGCCTTTCATCTGTGCAATAGATTCCCTCGCTTCCGAGTTGGTCATCACAACGCTTTTCACCCACTCTCGCACTTTGGCAAGCGCCTGAGTGATAGCAGTAAATACAAGAGCGCTGCGAACGACTGAGCTAATGCGTTTTCCAAAGTTGTCCATGCTCTTTGAAGCTGCTTCTGTCGCTGCACGGATGCCAGCGCCTTTATTGCGGCCCTCAATCTGCTGCGCGAGGTCTGCTGCCTGCGTCTTTGCATCTGAGATTTTTTCACTCGTGTTAGTGAGCTTACTATTCAGCTTTTCAACCTCACTTGCGGTCTTGTTGAATTCACTTTGG
>ERZ834694.1432-NODE-1432-length-21320-cov-4.970985_pt1 | contig 21320 bp, 20 predicted proteins | sample MGYA00519691_ERZ834694 | MGnify/ENA primary metagenome ERZ834694 (study PRJEB31850, sample SAMEA3708758) | human gut metagenome | biome: human gut; feature: human-associated habitat; material: faeces | place: China | collected 2014 ... | reverse complement strand
GCGTGATGAAGGCGGCCATCGACGAGCATCTGGACTACAACATCGGCGGCTACGACCTCGTGTTTGTGGCGCGGGGCATCACCCCGCACCTCAAGAGCTGGCAGCTCAGCGAAGTGGTGGCCAAACTCTTTGCACAGGCCGGTCTGCCGGACAAGGCCAAACAGCCGGGAGCCCGGCCACCGGCCACGGTTCCGCCGGCTCAGAAGCCGGCCCCGCAGGAATGAGCCTTTCGCAGGGATGCCGGAACGCGCTCTGCGCGCCCATCCGATTCTACCAGCGCTTCATCAGCCCCGGCCTTGGGCGCAGCTGCCGCTTTTCGCCTTCGTGCAGCCAGTACACGCTGGAGGCCATCCAGACCCATGGCTGCCTGAAAGGGCTGCTGCTGGGCGCGGCCCGCATCGCCCGGTGCAATCCGCTGGGCCGCTGGGGGTATGACCCCGTCCCCCCGAAGGGAAGGTGGGTCAGCCCGGAGCGGAAGCTCTCGGCCGCACGGCTCTTCCGGGCCAGACGGAGCCATCGCTCCTGAAAAATCAGCTTCTTGTGACGCACCGAACTGTGGGCGGTGTGTCCTTCTCATAAAAAATTTATCGTCCCGCGCCACAGGCGGGGCAGAATGGACGAAGATATGAATCCTTTATACATCCTCGGCTGGCCTCTCGGCTATGTAATGGAGTGGATCTACAAGCTGATCCCGAACTATGGCTGGGACATCATCCTGTTCACCCTGCTGATCACGCTCGTCAAGATCCCGCTGCAGATCAACCAGCAGAAGAGCATGGCCCGGATGTCCGCCTACCAGCCTCTGGTCGCCGACATCCAGAAGAAGTACCGCGACAAGCCCGACAAGCAGCAGGAAGAGCTGATGAAGCTGCAGGAGCAGGGCTACAAGCCCACCGCAGGCTGTATGCCCATGCTGGTCAACTTCCTGGTCATGTTCGGCGTCATCGAGGTCGTGTACCGCCCGCTGCAGCGCATCTTCCACATCGGTGCCGATGCTCTGACCGCTGCCGGTGAGGCCCTGACGACCCTTGGCATCAGCTTCACCACCGTGACCCGCGACACCAACATCATCGCGCAGGTCATTGCGGGCGAGAGCACTGTCACCAGCTGCTTCACCCCGGACCAGGTCAGCACCATGACCGAGTTCGGCCAGCACATGGATTTCTTCGGCATCGACCTGACCCGTGTGCCTCAGTACAGCCTGGCCGCAGAGAACCTGCCCCTGCTGATCTTCCCCGTCCTGGCCATCGTGACCATGTTCATCTCCACCCACATCAGCATGAAGGCCTCCGGCCAGCAGATGCAGGGCAGCATGAAGCTGACCATGTATATGATGCCGCTGATGTATCTGTTCTTCTGCTTCACGGTCCCCTGCGCATTCTCCCTGTACTATGTCGTCTCCAACATCCTCATGACTGTGCAGAGCATCATCATGAAGAAGATCTACGACCCCGAAAAGGTGAAGGCTGAAGTTCTGGCGGAGATGGCAGCCCGCAAAAAGGAGCAGAAGCGCGGTGTGAAGAGCACCACCATCAAGGTCACGGACGAGAAGACCGGCGAGACGGTCGAGAAGAACATCTCCGCCAGCGAGATGAACAAGCGCCGCTTGGAGTATGCCCGCCAGCTGGACGCAGAGCGCTACAAGGACGAGCGCACCGTGCCGCTGAGTGAGCTGAACAAGAAAGAGGAGGAATAACGGTTATGATCCGTACTCAGGAAGCAACCGGCAAGACGGTTGATGAAGCCCGCGCAAAGGCCTGCGCCCTGCTGGGTGTGCAGGCTGAGGATATGAATGTGAGCTACGAAGTGCTGGAAATGCCGCAGAAGACGGGATTCCTGGGCCTGAAACTGACCCCCGCCAAGGTGCGGGTCAGCGTGGAGGAGCCCGATGCACCCAAGGCTCCGGAGGCACCCGCCGCCGCAGAGGCACCGGCAGCGGCTCCCGTAGAGGAGAAGGTGGAAGTGCCCGCCGCACCCGCTGCGGAGGAAGCTGCTCCGGCCGAGGAACCCAAGGCTGAGGAGGCTGCTCCCGCAGAGGAAGCCGAAGAGGTGGAAGTGCCCATCAACATCGAAGAGAACAGCAAGGTCAAGGCCGCTGTGGAATATCTGCAGGAAGTCATCACCCGGATGGGCGTCAATGACGTGACCTTCAGCGCCGTGCAGAAGGGCGAAGCCACCATCATCCGTCTGGATGGCGAGAAGCTGGGTGCCCTCATCGGCCGCCGCGGCGAGACCATGGAGAGCCTGTCCTATCTGGCAAGCCTGGTGGCCAACCGTCTGGAAGGCGATTACATCAAGCTGGGTCTGGATGTGGCCGGTTACCGCGACAAGCGCGAGAGCGATCTGACCGCTCTGGCGCAGCGCATCGGTGCCAAGGTCCGCAAGACCGGCCGCAGCTTTGCCATGGAGCCGATGAACCCCTACGAGCGCCGCATCATCCACTCTGCCATCGGCAAGATGGAGGGTGTCCGCAGCGAGAGCAAGGGCGAAGGCCGTGACCGCCGTGTGGTCATCTACTCCACGGCACCCGATGCCCAGACCGACAACACCTACGGCGAGCGCCGCCCGCGCGGCAACGGCCGCCGGAACGGTGGAAACCGGAATGGCGGCTATCGCGGGAACCGGAACGGTGACCGCAATGGCAGCAATCGCGGCGGCTACCGCAGCGGACCCCGCCCGGCAGGCAGCCGCGGTGGCCGCGGCTCCAGTGTGCCGGAGCGCACCTATGCGCCCCGCGACGCGGAGGATGCAGCACCCGTAGCACCCAAGCGCACCGAGCGCGTGGACGACTTCGCCGATTTCAGCTTCGGCAAGATCGAGATCTGATCGCTGAGTTTTGAACCATGCTGCCCCTTTCTGGTGGAAAACTGCCGGGGAGGGGCAGCTTTTGTTTTGCACCCAGGCCGCCTGCGAAGAAAAACTTCCCTTTTTCGTCGGTTCGTGGTACAATAAATTTTGATTCAAACCAGCGGGAGGGGACACAGATGCAGGATTCGACCATTGCAGCCATTGCAACAGCACCGGGGGCGGGCGGCATTGCCGTAGTGCGCCTTTCGGGGCCGGAGAGCTACGCCGTGGCGGCGCGGGTGTTCCGCCCCGCGAACCCGGACCGGACCGTGGCCGGGGCCAAGGGCTACACTGCCCTGTTCGGAACATTTCTGGAAGGGGAGGACGCCTTCGATGAGGGGGTCGCCCTCTTTTTCCGGGCACCCCACAGCTACACCGGCGAGGACGTGGTGGAGCTGAGCTGCCACGGCGGCAGCGCTGTGGCCCGGCGGCTGGTGGAAAGCTGCATCGAGGCCGGGGCTGCGCCTGCCGCGCCGGGTGAGTACACCCGCCGCGCCTTTCTGAACGGCAAGCTCAGCCTGACCCAGGCCGAGGCCGTCATGGATCTGGTGTCTGCGGATGGCAGACAGGGCGCCGCGCTGGCCAATGCTTCGCTGGGCGGGGCGCTGGCCAGAAAGATCGCCGCCGAAAAAGAGGCCCTGACCAGCTTACAGGCCCATCTGGCCGCGTGGGTGGATTTCCCGGAGGAAGATGTGCCGGAGCTGGACGAGACCCATCTGCAAGCCGTGCTGGGCAGCGTGAAGGACGAGCTGGATGTCCTCATCCGGAACTACGATGCAGGGGCCGTTCTGCGCGAAGGCGTGGACTGCGCCATCGTGGGCCGACCCAATGCGGGAAAATCCACCCTGCTGAACCTGCTGGCCGGGTTCGACCGGGCCATCGTGACCCCGGTGGCGGGCACGACCCGCGACGTGGTGGAACAGGCCGTCCGGCTGGGCGACATCCGGCTGAACCTCTTCGACACCGCCGGACTGCGGGATACCGAAGACGTCATCGAGGCCGAGGGCATCCGCCGCAGCTGGAAGAAGCTGGACGAGGCTGGGCTGGTGCTGGCCGTCTTCGACGGCTCGGAGCCGCTGACGCGGGAGGACCTTGCGCTGGCCCGGAAGTGTGCGGGCCGCCCGGCCATTGCCCTCATCAACAAGGAGGACAAGCCGACCCGGTTCGACGCGGAGGTCATCGCGCTCGATTTCGCGATGGTGCTGCCGGTCTGCTGCCAGGAGGAGGGGGCACGGAAGCTCATCGCCTCGGCGGTGGCGCGGCTGCTGGGCACGAACCAGATCGACCCCCACGCTGCCAGCCTTTCGGGGCAGCGGCAGCTTGCCGCCGCCACCCGTGCGCGGGAAGCGGTCGCCGGTGCGCTGGAGGCCGCAGCGGGCGGGTTCGGGCTGGATGCCGTATCGGTCTGCGTGGACGATGCACTGGATGCCCTGTGTGACCTGACCGGCGAAAATGCGTCGGAAGCGGTCATCAACGAAGTATTTGAACGATTTTGTGTGGGAAAGTAAAAATGAACCATTTAGGAGATTATGACGTCATTGTGATCGGCGCAGGCCATGCGGGCATTGAAGCGGCCCATGCGGCTGCAACGCTGGGCGCGAAGACGGCGGTGTTCACCATGAGCCTGGATGCCATCGGCAATATGCCCTGCAACCCCAGCATTGGCGGGACCGCAAAAGGGACGCTGGTACGTGAATTGGATGCTCTCGGCGGCGTGATGGGCCTGGCGGCGGACGCCACCTATCTGCAGAGCCGGATGCTGAACAAGGGCAAGGGCCCGGCGGTCCATGCGCTGCGCGTCCAGACCGACCGCAAGCGCTACCACGAATATATGAAACATGCGCTGGAATTGACGCCGGGTCTGGCCATCCATCAGGCGGAGGTCGTCTCCATCGAGGTGGAGGACGGCCATGTGAAGGGGGTTGTGACCCAGCTGAACGGCGAGTATGGGGCCAAATGTGTGGTCATCGCCACGGGCACCAACCTCGGCGGCAAGATCTTTGTGGGCGATGCGTGGTATGCCTCCGGCCCGGACGGAATGCACGCCGCCAATGCCCTGACCGAGAGCCTGAAGGCGGCGGGCCTGCCGCTGCGCCGGTTCAAGACCGGCACCCCGGCCCGTGTCCACCGGCGCAGCATTGATTTCTCTCAGCTGGAATGCCAGCCCGGCGACCCGGACCATGAGCTGCAACCCTTCAGCTTCCTGACCGATGCGCCCATGCACAACAAGGTGGAATGCTGGATCGCCTACACCAACCCGGAGACGCACCGGATCATTCTGGACAACATCCAGCGCAGCCCGCTCTACGGCGGCATGATCGAGGGCGTCGGCCCGCGCTACTGCCCCTCCATCGAGGATAAGGTCGTCCGCTTTGCAGGGAAGGACCGCCACCCCATCTTTGTGGAGCCCTGCGGCGAGAACACCGAGGAGATGTATTTACAGGGTGCTTCCAGCAGCCTGCCGGAAGATGTGCAGAACGCCTTCTACCGGAGCATCAAAGGGTTTGAGAACATCGAGATCATGCGTCCGGCCTACGCCATCGAATACGACTGTGTGGACCCGACCAGTCTGGAAGCAACGCTGGAGAGCAAAAACGTTCGCGGTCTGTACGGTGCGGGGCAGTTCAATGGCACCTCCGGCTACGAGGAAGCGGCTGCGCAGGGGCTGCTGGCCGGTCTGAACGCCGCCCGCAATGCACTGGGCAAAGAACAGCTCATTTTGCCGCGTCATACGAGCTACCTCGGTACGCTGGTGGATGACCTTGTGACCAAGGGCGTCATGGACCCTTACCGCATGATGACCAGCCGCAGCGAATACCGGCTGACCCTGCGGCAGGACAACGCCGACCAGCGCCTGACCCCCATCGGCCGGGACTATGGGCTGGTGCAGGATGACCGCTGGGCCAGATACCAGCACACACAGGCCATTCTGGACGCAGAGCGCCGCCGCCTGCACGAGACGCATCTGCGCACCGCCGATTTGCGGGCCGCGATGGAAGCGGCGGGTCTGGCCCCGGCAGCGGAGGGCGGCATCGCCGAAGAGCTGCTGCGCCGCCCGGAGATCTCCTATCCGCTCCTCGCGGGCGTCATTGGCTGGGGGGAGGAGATCACTCCCATGCTGGCCGAGCGGCTGGAGACGGAGATCAAGTATGCGGGCTACATTGCCCGGCAGGATCGGATGATCCGCGACGTGGCCCGCCATGAAAAGACGCTCATCCCGGAGGGTTTCGCCTATGAGGCCCTGACCGGCCTGACGCTGGAAGCCCGCGAGAAGCTGGCGCGCATCCGCCCGAAGAATCTGGGGCAGGCGGGGCGCATCCCCGGCGTGTCGCCCTCGGATGTGGCGCAGCTCAGCATCGCGCTGGCCGCAGGCCCCCGGAAAGATTGAGAGAGAATGCCAAGGCCTCTTCTAAAAAGGAAAAAAAGAGGTGCGCACCTACGACCTGCTGGACAAACTGGGCATGGAGTATTGGCGCACCGACCTACGTAAAGCTCACCGGGGAATGACCCGTCCGAACACGCGAAACACCTGAAACGAAAAGGAACAAACGATGATCGACAAAAACAGACTGGAAGAAAAGTGTTCCACATGGAACATTGCGCTGACCGGGACCCAGCTCGACCAGCTGGACGCCTTTGCAGAGATCCTGGTGGAGTATAACCAGAAGGTCAACCTGACCGCTATCACCGACCCAGAGGGCATCGAGGACAAGCACTTTCTCGATAGCCTGCTCTTTGCCGCGCAGCCGGAAGTGGCAGGGAAGATGGTGGACGTCGGCGCAGGGGCAGGCTTCCCCGGCATCGTGACCAAGATCTACAAACCGGAACTGGAACTGACCCTGATGGAGCCGACCGGCAAGCGGGTGGAGTTTTTGAAATATGCCTGCGGCCAGCTGGGCCTGACCGGGGTGGAGTTCGCCAAGGAACGCGCTGAGGAAGCAGCCCGCAAGAGCTGGCGGGAACAGTTCGACCTCGCTTCGGCCCGCGCGGTGGCGGCTTTGCCGATGCTGGCCGAATACTGCCTGCCGCTGGTCAAGGTCGGCGGCAGTTTTCTGGCAATGAAGGGCGCTTCCGGTGAGGAGGAACTCGCGGCAGCCCGCGGCGCCATCCGGAAGCTGGGCGGCGCGTATCAGGAGACCCGCACTCTGCATCTGCCCGGCGGCGACACCCGCACCCTCATCCTCTGCAAAAAGATTTCGCAAACTCCGACAGCGTACCCCAGAAATGGTGGAAAAATCGCAAAATCGCCGCTGAAATAACGAAATATCGAAATAAAATTGAAGCACCCTGCCGAACGAAACTTCTGGCAGGGTGTTTTGTTTTCTGGTACACTGGGGATGGAACGAGGCTTGTTTTCCACCTTTTCCTGAGAAATTGTTGAAAACAAGCGCATACTTTGATGAAAGGGGCATTCTTATGTTTGAACGTAGAAGATCCGCTGGAAAGATCGTGCAGCTCCCGGTGGAAGACATCCATCCCTCGCCGTATCAGGCGCGCACGACCTTCGATGAGCAGGAGCTTGCGGGGCTGGCCCAGAGCATCCGGGAAAACGGTCTGTTGCAGCCCATCACGGTGCGGAAGACCGACAGCGGCTATGAACTGATTGCGGGGGAGCGGCGGCTCCGCGCCTGCAAGCTGGCGAAGATGGGGACCATCCCATCCATCGTCTGCAATTTCACCGACCAGCGCACCGCCGCGCTTGGCCTGCTCGAAAATTTGCAGCGGGCAGACCTGAACCCATTTGAGCAGGCGCAGGGCCTGCGGGATGTGATGGTTTTGTGGGACTGCACGCAGGCCGAAGCAGCCAAACGGCTGGGGATGGCACAGCCGACTCTGGCCAACAAGCTCCGCCTTTTGCAGCTGACAGGGGATCAGCGGCAGTTCATTCTGGACAACGGCCTGACCGAGCGCCACGCGCGGGCCGTCCTCCGCCTGCCGGAGAACCGTCGCAGCGAAGCTCTCATCATGATCGCCAAGCGGAAGATGAACGCCCGCGCGACCGACCTTTACATCGACCAGCTGCTGAACGAGACGTCGCAGGGCAAGCACCGCATCTCGATGGTCAAGGATGTGCGCATCTTTGTGAACACCATCGACCACGCCATCCGTCTGATGACCGACAACGGTGTGCCCGCCACCGCCCACCGTGAGGAGCGGGACGGCTACATTGAGTACACCGTCCGCATCCCAACTGCTGCGGCCCAGAAATAGGGAAGGGAATGTTCCATGTGGAACATCCGGAGCCGAAAAAACAACAGCAAAAACGTGCCGGGAAGCGAAAGAATTTGAAAAAATCGAACGGAGGAAGCAAAATCTGCGAATGCGGGGCCGTTTTCGCGTAAAATTATAAAGAATCGGGTTCAAAAAGCCGCGCTGATGTGCTATACTAAAGAATAAAGGGGCCCGCAGACGGGAAAACGGCGGCCCGACCTCGAATGTTCCATGTGGAACAAAAAGTTTTCCTGAGAGGAAGAAAACGCGCGTGGCAAAAATAGTTGCAGTTGCAAACCAAAAAGGCGGCGTGGGCAAAACGACCACGGCCGTCAATCTGTCGTCCTGTGTTGCGGCGCTGGGCAAAAAGGTGCTCATCGTGGATCTGGACCCGCAGGGCAACACCACCACCGGCTACGGCATCCCCAAGCGGAGCGTCGAGCTGGGAACGTATGAGATGCTCATCGGCGAGGCGAGCGCCCGGCAGGCCATCCGGAACACCGAGTTCCGCACCGACGTCATCGGCTCCAACACCCGGCTGGCGGGCGCGAGCCTGGAAATGATCGACCTGCCCGGCCGCGAGAGCCGCCTGCGCAAGGCGCTGGCCGAGGTGCAGAAGGACTATGACTTCATCTTCATCGACTGCCCGCCCAGCCTGGACCTGCTGACGCTGAACGGTCTGTGCGCCTGCGACAGTGTGCTGATCCCGATCCAGTGCGAGTATTATGCGCTGGAAGGTCTGTCTGAGCTCATCAGCACCCTGAAGACCATTCGCAAGAAGTACAACCCCTATCTGGACATTGAGGGCGTGGTCTTCACGATGTTCTCCGGCCGCCTGAACCTGACCATGCAGGTCGTGGAGCAGGTCAAAAAGTACTTCGGGGCCAAGGTCTACAAGACCACCATCCCGCGCACCATCCGCATTTCGGAGGCACCCAGCTACGGCCAGCCCATCAATTTCTACGAGCCGAAGGGCAAGGGCAGCGAGGCCTACATGGATCTGGCCATCGAATTCGTCAAGCACAACCGCCCGCAGGAACCTAAGAAGTCCCGCGCAAAGGCTGCACCCGCCGCAGAGCCGGCGAAAAATGCTCTGGAAGATTAAAACAGGGGGAACAAGGTAAACAATGGCAAGAGGAAAAGGAGGGCTCGGACGCGGGCTGGACAGTCTGTTTGAGGACGCAGCACCGGTCTTTGAGTCAGAGCACGCAGCGGTGGAAACGCTGCCGCTGCGCGAGATCGAGCCGGACCCCGACCAGCCCCGCAAGACCTTTGAGCAGGAGACCCTCAGTGAGCTGGCTGCCAGCATCGCCGAGCACGGCTTGTTGCAGCCCATCGCGGTGCGGCCAAGACCCATGGGCGGTTACAGCATCGTGGCGGGCGAGCGCCGCTGGCGTGCCTCCCGCATGGCGGGTCTTACCGAGGTGCCGGTGGTCATCAAGGATGTGTCCGACGAGCAGGCCATGGAGCTGGCGCTGGTGGAAAATTTACAGCGCGAGGATCTGGACCCGGTGGAAGAAGCTGCCGGCATCCGGGAGCTGATGACCCGCTGCGACCTGACACAGGAGCAGGCCGCCCGCAAGCTGGGCAAGAGCCGCAGCGCACTGGCCAACAGCCTGCGTCTGCTCAACCTGCCGGAAACGGTGCTGGAGCTGCTGAAAAGCGGTTTTATCAATACCGGTCACGCCAAGGTGGTGCTGGGCCTGCCCACACCGGAATTGCAGGCCGAAGCCGCGCAGATCATCGCGGACAACCAGCTGAACGTTCGTCAGGCCGAGGCGCTTTGCAAAAAGATGGCAAAGCCCGCCAAGGAGCCCCGCGAACCCGCACCCCGCGGCACTTTGCCGGTGGAGGTGGAGGAGAGCCTGAAGCAGGTGCTGGGCAGCGAGGTGAACGTGGCCTACCACGGCGGCAAGGGCAAGCTGACGGTGCATTTTTACTCCGACGAGCAGCTGCGCGCCTTTGCAAACCTGCTGGGACAGTACCAGATGGAAACCGAATAATCATGCGATCCAAGGCGGGAACTGCCGCCTTTGAACGGCAGCGGAAAGCCGCAAGTGCGCCGCTGCAAGCCCAATAGAGTTAAGGAGAGTCAATCATGCTGGATATCAAATTTGTCCGCGAGAACCCGGACGCCGTTAAGGAAAACATCAAAAAGAAGTTTCAGGATGCAAAGCTGCCGCTGGTGGACGAGGTCATCGAAAAGGATGCCAAGTACCGCGCAGCCCTGAAGGAAGTGGAGGCCCTGAAGGCCGCCCGCAACAAGCTGAGTAAGGCCAACGGCCCGCTGTTCGGTCAGCTGAAGAAGTGCACCGATGAGGCACAGAAGGCTGAGCTGCAGGCTCAGATCGATGCCAACAATGCCGCCGTCAAGGCCGACGCCGACAAGATGGCTGAGCTGGAAAAGGAAGAAGAGACCCTGTCCGCACGCATTCAGGAGATCATGTACACCATCCCGCAGATGATCGATCCCAGCGTGCCCATCGGCCCGGACGATACCTACAACGTGGAAGCACAGCGCTTTGGTGAGCCTGTGGTGCCCGATTTCCCCATTCCGTACCACACCGAGATCATGGAGAGCTTCGACGGCATCGATATGGACGCTGCAGGCCGCGTGGCCGGCAACGGTTTCTACTATCTGCTGGGCAACATCGCCCGCCTGCACGAGGCTGTGCTGGCCTATGCCCGCGACTTTATGATCAACAAGGGCTTCACCTATGTGATCCCTCCCTTCATGATGCACGGCAACGTGGTGCAGGGTGTCATGTCCTTCCCGGAAATGGATGCCATGATGTATAAGATCGAGGGTGAAGACCTCTATCTGATCGGTACATCCGAGCATTCTATGATCGGTAAGTTCATTGATACTTTGAATGATGAAGAAAAATTACCATATACCCTGACTTCTTATTCTCCTTGCTTCCGTAAGGAAAAAGGTGCCCATGGCATCGAGGAACGTGGTGTTTATCGTATCCATCAGTTTGAAAAGCAGGAGATGGTCGTTGTATGTAAGCCGGAAGATTCCAAGGCTTGGTATGACAAGTTGTGGCAGAACACCGTTGATCTCTTCCGCAGTCTGGATATCCCGGTTCGTACCCTGGAGTGCTGTTCCGGAGATCTTGCAGATCTGAAAGTAAAATCATGTGATGTAGAGGCATGGTCACCTAGACAGAAGAAATATTTCGAGGTAGGCTCCTGCTCAAATCTTGGGGATGCACAGGCTCGCCGTTTAAAGATCCGTGTGAAGGGTAAGGATGGTAAGTATTTTGCCCATACCTTGAATAACACGGTTGTTGCACCACCAAGAATGTTGATCGCATTCTTAGAGAACAACTTAAATGCAGATGGTTCTGTTAATATTCCAGTGGCTTTACAGCCATACATGGGCGGTAAGACAGTGCTTGTTCCAAAGCATTAGTGTGTCAAAAAGAAACATATCGAAGCACAGTGAGCCAATCGCTGTGCTTCTTCTTATAGCAGGAAGTTTGTAATCATACAAAAGACAGGCATATTTTGGGGTAGCATATATTCAGATAAATCAAAAATATAAAGAGAGGTAGAAGGAATTATGGTAGTAGCAGTAACTTATGACAAGGAAACAGGAAATGTAGGTCAGCACTTTGGACATGCTGATTTTTTTAAACTCTATGAAAATGAGAACGGAAAGATTATGGATTCTGCGGTTGTGTCACCATTTGGACAGGGGCATGAAGCAGTGGCAAGCACAATGGAGGACTATTCTGTATCACTTGTTATCTGCCAGAATATCGGCGATGGCGCCCTGCAGGCCTTGTCTGCTTATGGGATAGCAGTATGTCCGAATGTGGAAGGACTGGCTGATGATGCCATAGAAGCCTTTATGCAGGGAAGTCTTCTGATCGCAGATGCTCTGAATTGTGATTGTGACCATAGCACAGGCGGATGTTGCGGAGGAAGTGATGGAGCCTGTGGCAGTGGATGTGGTGGATGCTGCCATTAAGGAACGCAAAATAAGTGAAGACGTGTTGGTAGAGTGGAAAGAGGCAAGTGTGCGATAATGATAGATGGCGGATACATTGCTCATAAAGAGGGAGAACGGGAGCAGACATTAAAACAGCATCTGGAAGAAACAGCCAGACTAGCAGGACAATTTGCGGCAAGATTTGGAAAAGAAGATTGGGGATATTGCTGTGGATTGTTGCATGATATAGGGAAATATTCCGATGATTTCCAAAACAAGATTATAGAGAATAACAACAATATGGTTGATCATTCTACTGCAGGTGCGCAACTTTGTATGAAACTTGGAGGTTATTATTCTTTCTTAAGTTATTGTATCGCAGGGCATCATGCAGGGATACCCGATTATGGAAATTCAGCAATCGCGACCAGTTTATGCGGAAGACGCGAAAAGAAAATTGCTGATTATGAAGCATACAAAAAAGAAATCTGCATCCCTCCAATATCAACACTGCCAATGAAAATAGCCAAAGGTCGAAACAATGATTTTTCTTTGAGCGTTTTTATAAGAATGATTTATTCATGCCTTGTGGATGCTGATTTTTTAGACACAGAGGCATTCATGAAGAATGGACAAACGGAGCGCGCCCCAGGACAGTCCATGGATGTCCTTTTGGATAAATTGGAAAAATACATTTCTACATGGTTGTTGAACGATGACTTAAATAGTGTTGATGGAAGGCGAACGGAGATACTGAAACACTGTTTGGATGAGGGAAAGAAACCAAAAGGTGTTTTCCGCTTGACAGTGCCTACTGGGGGTGGGAAAACAGTGGCATCACTTGCGTTTGCTCTAAAACATGCGGTAGAGCATAATATGGATCGTGTTATTTATGTTATACCATACACCAGTATTATTGAACAGAATGCACACATTTTTCGTGAGATTCTCGGTGATGATAATGTGTTAGAAAATCATTGTAATGTAGATTATGAAGGAACGGAAGAATTTAGACCAATGCAACTTGCAAGTGAAAATTGGGATAAGCCGGTTGTTGTAACTACAAATGTACAATTTTTCGAATCCTTATTTTCAAACAAATCCTCTAAGTGCAGAAAACTTCACAATATTGCAAACAGCGTCATTATTTTTGATGAAGCACAGATGCTTCCAATAGATTATTTGACACCTTGCCTATCAATGATACAGGAATTGGTAGAAAATTATGGAACCAGTGTTGTATTATGTACGGCAACACAGCCGGCATTGGATGACTTTTTTGTTTCTAAAGAACAAATTGTGGAATTATGTCCAAGGCTGGGAGAACAATTTCGTTTTTTTGAGCGCGTGACATATCAGAATATTGGATCTATTTCCCAAGAGGGCATAACAGAACTTCTTGCAAAAGAGCAGAGTGTTTTGTGCATTGTAAATACGAGAAAAGATGCACAAGAACTTTATCATTCGCTTCAAGGGGGAGGGGTATATCATTTGTCTACAAGCATGTATCCGAAACATCGAAAGCGGGTACTTAAGTGTGTTAAGGAACGATTGTCCACGAAGAAAAAATGTATTCTAATATCGACAAGTCTTGTAGAAGCAGGTGTGGATTTGGATTTTTCTTGTGTATATCGTGAGATTGCCGGTATCGATTCTATGATTCAGGCAGCAGGGCGATGTAATAGGGAAGGAAAACGGACAGTAGAAGAGAGTAAAGTTTATATTTTTGAATTAGAGGGTCAGAAGGTGGCGCCAAGCCAGAAACAGCAGATTGATGTTGCAAAAGCAGCCTTGTGTGATTACCCAAATATTGCAGATATGGAGAGTATTACGGCATATTTTGCACGTTTATATAAATTCCGAGGAGAGAATCTGGATAAAAAACATATTATGGATGAATTCCGAAACAAGGACTATAATTTTGCAAAAGTCGGGAAAGAATTTAAATTAATCGAGCAGGATACAAAAACTGTTTTTATTGGAATTGAGCCGGAATCCCATGAAATATTGCAAGAGATTAAAATAAAAGGCATATCAAAAGATAGAGTACGAAAGGCGGGGCAGTTTTGTATCCAGGTGAACAGTAATTTTTTTGAAAAATTATATGGGGCAGGTATGATTCAGCCTGTTTCGGAGGATATGCAGGATTTTTACCAATTGGTATCGTTAGAGCAATATTCAGAAGACTGTGGAATTGATTTTTCAATAGATGATGGAATGGCTTTATATATGTAAAATAATAGCGGTGCGAAGGTTGTCTTCACACCGCCATAGTTTAGTTATTCAAAATACTATTATTTCAATCCACTGGATTACCAGACTTGTGTCAGTATAAATGATTTTCTAAAAAAGAGCAATATATTTTTAAAACAACAAAATAAATTTCAATAGTATTTTAAATAAAATAAAAACTTGATAAAAAATAAACTGTGTAGTATAGTCAATTTATAGAGTTTGAAATCGAGCGAAGTATGGTTGAAAAAGGAGAAAGAGCATGATTTTATACCATGGAAGCAAACAAATAGTAGAATATGTAGGAAATGAGGTTGTATATGGGAACAAAAAATAATAATGCACTGTTTTATACTTGCAGTTTGATTGAATATATAGGACGCGTAAAAAAAGATCCAGACAGGATGTGACGGAATATTTAGGGAAAAAGGAAATACAAAGAATCTATGAATATGCTGACGTGTTTCACTGTGAGCCAATTGAAAAAGTTTCAAATGAGTTTATTGATGCATCTCACATACCAGAGGGGAATTTTGATAATGTTGGGGAATGCAGATATCGAATACCGGATTATTGGGATATTGGAGAGGTATATGAAAGATTGATTGAAGATTGTTATACAGATGAACAGATTTTAATGGGCATATGGGAGGTATATCATTCTTGGGTGGATGAATGGATTTCTAATTATAATACAGATTTTTATTTTCAACCACGAGATTATATAGCGGCCTGCTATAAGAAAGGAGAGGTACTATAAAATGGCAATGGGGGTAAAGGTTCAAGTATGGGGCGATTATGCATTGTTTTCGCGTCCGGAAATGAAAGTGGAACGTTGTTCCTATGATGTGATGACACCGTCAGCTGCGAGAGGAATTTTGGAAGCAATATACTGGCATCCCGGACTTCGCTGGGTGATTGATAAAATTTATGTTCAAAATCCAATTCGATTTACCAGTGTAAGACGTAATGAGGTGAAAAGCAAAGTTTCTGCAAGCAATGCTTTACAGGCATATAATGGATCAGATAAGTCTATTTATATTAGCACAAAGGAAGAGATTGTACAGAGAGCATCCTTGATTTTATGTAATGTCTCTTATGTGATCGAGGCACATTTTGAAATGACAGATCAGGCAAATGCATCTGATAATCCCGGAAAGTTTAAGGATATTATGATGCGACGACTAAAAAGAGGCGAATGCTACCATATGCCGTATTTTGGGTGTAGAGAATTTCCTGCTCAGTTTTGTTTATGCGAAGAAAAAGAGATACATACGATATACGATGAAGTGCCAGAAAAAGATCTTGGGTTTATGTTATATGATATGGACTATAGTGACAGAGATAATATACAGCCGATGTTTTTTCGAGCAGTTATGAGAAGAGGCGTGCTGGACTTGAGAGACTGTGAGGTGATTCGATGATTTTGCAGGCATTGGTTCAACATTATGAAAATCTTGCCAAGGAAGATAAGGTGCCAAAACCAGGCTGGTGTTTCGCAAAGGTTTCATTTGCAATTGATCTGAATAAAGATGGAAGCATCAAAGCGATTATATCATTGAAACATGAAGAAGAACGTGGAAAGAAAAGTGTATGGATTTCAAGTGATATGCAGGTGCCGGAGATGGTGACTAGATCCTCTGGGGTGTCAGCAAATTTTTTATGTGACAATGCAAAATATTTTTTGGGGATTGATATAGATGGGACAAGTGAAAGAACGATGGAATGCTTTCAGGCAGCGAAGAACCGGCATTTGTCAATCTTAAAGGAAACAGATGGTGTAATGGCGGAGGCAATCTGTAAATATTTTGAAACTTGGAATCCATCAAATGCATTGCATGATCCATTGGTGCAAGAACGTTGGGAAGAATTGAATGAAGGTGGTAATCTGATTTTTACCATGAGTCAGTTATACGCACAGGATGATGCGTCAATTAGAATGGCGTGGGAAAATCGGAAGGAAAATCTGCAGGAAGAAACAAAGGGTATTTGTCTTGTAACAGGAGAAAAAACAGAGATTGCACGTATTCATAGAGGGATAAAAGGGGTTCCGGGTGCTCAGTCAAGTGGCGCGGCATTGGTTTCCTTTAATGCGCCTGCATTCGAGTCATATGGCAAAGAACAAAGTTACAATGCTCCGGTTGGAAAGTATGCAGAATTTGCTTATACAACTGCTTTAAATTATCTATTAAATCAAAAAGAATATACATTTCAACTAGGGGATTCCTTGGTGGTCTTCTGGGCGGAATCGGCAAAGCAGGAATATCAAAAAATGTTTTTCCTGTCATTAGATCCACAACCGGATAACCAGGAACAGTTAAAAAAAGTTTTTGGAAATTTGAGAAAAAATATATGGGTTGATACTGAGGATGTCAAGATAGATCCAGAGCAGAAATTTTATATTTTATGTTTGGCACCGAATGCAGCAAGATTGTCGGTTCGTTGCTTTTATCAGAATTCATTTGGAAATATAATGAAAAATATTGAAAAACATTATAGACGAATGGAAATAGTAAAACCATCTTGGGAAAATCAGGATTATTTAGGAATTCGTAAGATGCTGTCAGCAACAGTAAACCAGAATGCAAAAGATAAAATGCCTATTCCCAATATGGCAACAATGGTTTTAAAAGCAATATTAGAGGACGACAGGTATCCAGAGAGTCTTTATACGGATACGTTGATTCGAATTCGTGCGGAACAGGGGAAAATCACCTATGGTCGTGCTGCTATTCTAAAAGCTTTTTTAATTCAAAATTATCAATGGAGAGAAGGAGAGAGTTATATGGGATTGAACGAAGAATGTCAAGAAACTGCATATGTATTGGGCAGAATATTTGCGGTACTGGAATTCATTCAAAAAGATGCAAATCCGGGAATTAATACAACGATTCGAGACCGTTATTTTAATTCTGCATGCGCAACGCCAGCATCTGTTTTTCCGGTTTTGATGAAGTTGAAAAACAGTCATATAAAGAAGTTAGAGCGAGAATCGGTAGGTAAGAAAATACATTTTGAAAATTTGTTGACAGAACTTATTGTAAGAATAGAAATGACCGAGGGAGCAAGCGGATTTCCAAAGCGTTTGTCATTGGATGAGCAAGGAAAATTTATGTTAGGTTATTATCATCAAACCCAGAAAATGTATGAAAAAAAGGAGGAAAAATAAATGGGAGAGGCGATTAAAAACAGATACGAATTTGTTGTGTTATTTGATGTAGAGAATGGAAATCCAAACGGAGATCCGGATGCCGGTAATATGCCAAGAATTGATCCGGAAAGTGGATTGGGATTAGTTACAGACGTATGTTTAAAACGTAAAATTCGCAATTATGTTGAAATGGTGAAAGAGGATGCAAAGGGATACCAGATTTATATAAAAGAAGATGTTCCATTAAACAGAAGCGATCGTAAGGCATGTGAAAGTTTGGAAATTGAAGAAAAAGATGATAAAAAGATAACGGACTCTCTGAAAAAATTGAAAAAAACTGATCCAGATGTAGATGTGAAATTAAGAGATTACATGTGTGATAATTTTTATGATATTCGTACTTTTGGGGCTGTCATGACAACATTTGTAAAGGCTTCTTTAAATTGTGGTCAGGTGAGGGGACCGGTACAGTTGGGGTTTGCAAGAAGTATTGACCCAATTATTAGTCAGGAAGTGACAATAACTAGGGTAGCAATTACTACAGAAAAAGATGCTGAAAATAAAAATACGGAAATGGGTAGAAAGAGCATTGTACCATATGGTTTATATCGTGTAGAGGGATATGTATCAGCAAATCTTGCAAGAAAAGTTACCGGTTTTTCGGAGGAGGATCTTGATTTACTGTGGGAAGCAATTATCAATATGTTTGAAAACGATCATTCTGCAGCAAGAGGAAAAATGGCGGTTCGTGAGTTGATTGTTTTTAAGCACAGTAAAGAATTAGGAGATTGTCCGGCATATAAGTTGTTTGATGCAGTCGAAGTGAAAAAGAAGGAGGAAGTTGAATATCCAAGAAAATATCAGGATTATATTGTTCAAGTACACGAAGAAGATATTCCGAATACTGTCGAAGTGAAAAGGATGATTTAATGGAGTATACAGAAGAAGAGTATTTAATGATATCGGGGATACAGCACTTTAAATTTTGTAGAAGACAATGGGCGTTGATTCATGTTGAACAGCAATGGGCGGAAAATGTTCACACGGTAGTCGGAGAATTGATGCACAAAAGAGCACATGATCCATATTTTGACGAGAAGCGGAAAGATACGCTTGTTGTTCGGGCACTTCCGGTTGCGTCAAGACAACTTGGAGCAAGTGGAGAATGTGATATTGTAGAGTTTCATAAATGCGACGATGGTATTACTTTGTGTGGTCATCGTGGAACGTATTCGGTGTATCCAGTTGAATATAAAAAGGGAAAACCCAAAAAGACAGATGAAGATAAATTACAATTGGTTGCTCAGGCAATGTGCTTGGAAGAAATGTTCTCTACAAATATACAAGAAGGTGCTATTTTTTACGGAGAAACAAGAAAAAGAGAGCGAGTGGAATTTTCAGATGCACTTCGAAAAGAAGTGAAAGATATGTTTCAGGAAATGCACGAGTATTATAAGAGGAACTATACGCCAAAAGTAAAACAAAGCAAAGCTTGTAATGCATGTTCTCTGAAAGATATATGCCTTCCAAGGTTGGAACAAACGTCGTCTGTCAAAAATTATATAAAACAGATGCTTGAGGAGGGAACAGAGTGAAGAAGTTGTTAAATACTTTATATGTAACATCTGAAAGTAGTTATCTGAGTTTAGATGGAGAAAATATTGTTGTATATGATGAGCAAAAAGAAGTGGGACGGGTGCCCTTACATAATCTGGAAGGTATCGTATCTTTCGGATACAGGGGGACAAGTCCAGCGCTTATGGGGGCTTGTATGGAGCGTAATATTTCACTTTGTTATTTAACACCGCAGGGGAAATTTTTGGCGCGTGTTATAGGAAAAACGAAGGGAAATGTAGTTTTACGTGAACAACAATATATCAGTTGTAAAGACGAAACACTTAGTTTGGAACTTGCAAAGAATTGTATTTTAGGAAAAGTGTATAATGCAAGATGGGTGTTGGAGCGTGCAATCCGAGATCATGCAATGCAGATTGACCAGGAACGTGTAAAACATGCATCACAGCAGTTAAAAAATTCATTGGAATTGATACAGGATGCTAATTCGCTGGACCAATTAAGAGGGTATGAAGGGGAGGCAGCCAGTATTTATTTTGGAGTTTTTAATGAACTTATTTTGCAACAGAAAAACGATTTTGTGTTTCAGGGCAGAAATAAAAGACCGCCATTAGATAATGTAAATGCAATGCTTTCTTTTGTATATACTTTATTGACAAATCAAATAGCCTCTGCGTTGGAGGTTGTTGGGTTAGATCCATATGTTGGATTCCTTCATACAGATAGACCGGGAAGAGTTTCATTAGCGCTGGATTTGATTGAGGAGTTTAGGGCTGTGTGTGCAGATCGTTTTGTTTTGTCATTGATTAACAAAAAAATAGTAAATAAAAAGAATTTTAAGAGAAAAGAAAATGGTGCAGTTATCATGGATGATGAAATCAGGAAAAAAATTTTGACAGAATGGCAAAATAAGAAAAAAGAAATGATTACACATCCTTTTTTGAAGGAAAAAGTTGAGTGGGGGATGGTTCCTTATGTTCAGGCTATGCTACTTGCAAGATATTTGCGAGGAGATTTAGATGGGTACCCGGTTTTTCTGTGGAAATGAGGTGGTAAAGAATGCTCGTGTTGATTACATATGATGTAAATACAGAAAGCGCAATGGGAAAAAGTCGACTTCGGAAAGTGGCAAAACAGTGCGAAAATTACGGAAGGCGAGTTCAAAATTCTGTATTTGAGTGTATCCTTGATCAAGCGCAATGCGTGAAATTAAAGGCAGTACTCAGTGATATTATAGATGAAAGCGTCGATAGTTTGCGCTTCTATTATCTAGGAAATAAATATCAAACCAGAGTAGAACATATTGGCGTTGAACGAGGAATACCGGTTGATCAGCCCCTGGTTTTGTAACATGTAGAGTGCGAATGACATGCACACATAAAATACCTGTGTGATTCGCACCAGATATATGCCGCATATTTTTTATTATGTGGTATTATGCATCCGCAAAAGGATGCATAGAAATGCAATGTATATTTATAATTGTCACATATGAATGAAAATATGCGAAATTTTTGTATAATATTGCTGTCGCTCCCCGTGTGGGAGCGTGGATTGAAATAATGTCAAAGAACTGGAGCAGCAGGAGGAAAAAGTCGCTCCCCGTGTGGGAGCGTGGATTGAAATATACAACACGGCAATCATGCAGAGAATGAAAGAGTCGCTCCCCGTGTGGGAGCGTGGATTGAAATGGTTTTACAAAAGAACAACTAGCAGAGTTTGACGTCGCTCCCCGTGTGGGAGCGTGGATTGAAATCGCTTGAGTACAAGCAGATGGAGGTAGATCACGGTCGCTCCCCGTGTGGGAGCGTGGATTGAAATGACGAGAGTACGACAGTTTGCCCTACTTGCCACCGTCGCTCCCCGTGTGGGAGCGTGGATTGAAATATGGCGTATTTATTACGCAGGACAATGGCTATGGGTCGCTCCCCGTGTGGGAGCGTGGATTGAAATTTTGAGTTTATTGGTACAAACAGATATAAGAATGTCGCTCCCCGTGTGGGAGCGTGGATTGAAATTACCATTACGTTATAAGGTGTTTGTTTTGTAGCTGTCGCTCCCCGTGTGGGAGCGTGGATTGAAATAAAAAAGCGGTAGCGGTAATCAAGGAATACTGCCGTCGCTCCCCGTGTGGGAGCGTGGATTGAAATGTATTTTATGTGATTTACACAGCAATCAAATCGTCGCTCCCCGTGTGGGAGCGTGGATTGAAATGTATTTTATGTGATTTACACAGCAATCAAATCGTCGCTCCCCGTGTGGGAGCGTGGATTGAAATGTATTTTATGTGATTTACACAGCAATCAAATCGTCGCTCCCCGTGTGGGAGCGTGGATTGAAATGTATTTTATGTGATTTACACAG
>ERZ834694.1380-NODE-1380-length-21895-cov-10.973397_pt1 | contig 21895 bp, 18 predicted proteins | sample MGYA00519691_ERZ834694 | MGnify/ENA primary metagenome ERZ834694 (study PRJEB31850, sample SAMEA3708758) | human gut metagenome | biome: human gut; feature: human-associated habitat; material: faeces | place: China | collected 2014 ... | reverse complement strand
TCCTCCAAGAGCAATTATCTCAGAGTCACCCACAAAATTTTCCTCACCCTCGTTCAATGCTCTGAATTTCAGATCCAGAAAACGTCTCAATTGGAAGTGCTCGGCTGAAGTCTTTTATTCAGTAACTTTGCACTTGATTTGATAATTCACCAATCAGTAGCAGTCAATGTCAAATGATCTTTCGCCGAAATCGTTCGTAAAAAATAAGTTGTAGTGTTTGTTCAAACACCCCTGGCAAACGCTTGTCCTCAAGCTGTCCATTCTCGGGGGTGAGTCATACCCGGCCGATCGGAGTGCAGTTCAGCACGGTATCGCCGATCCATCTCTCCGGGGGGGGCTGCGAGTCTCCAGCATCGCCTGACATCCGTGTTAGATAGCGTGACGCATTCTGATTTCTCTTTTGCCTGATTGAGCCAGTACCTGATTGTTGATTTGCCAATCGAGTACTGCTCGGCGGCTTCAGAGATTCGGAGCTCGTTGCTCAGAATGCGGGCCGCGGTATTATCTATGAACGCATGCGACTATCGCATGTTTTACCACTCTATGTAAGGCCGGAAGAGTAGCGAAAGATATTTGACACTCAACGTAGAGGATACGTTGGATCATCCCTTAAGCAATGTACAAAAAAATCCCAGCCGGTATCGGCTGGGATTCTGGATCTTGGTGGGCTGGCGGAGTCTGAATAATTCCCGTAACTATTTGTTATAAAGTAATTTTAACCAATTCAACTTTCATTTGTATACCTAAGCGTATACCAATGGTGATTTGTTGCAGCGCTTCCTGTGGTTAAGTGAACCTGTTTTTGAATAGATCACATCAAGAAAAAAACTTTTTTTTAGAAAAACTGTTCACACTGTTCACTAATGGTTTTTGTTTATAATATTCATTAAGTTATGCGGTGAATGGTTGGTGAACAGTGAACACTTTACTGTTCACTTTTGCCATTTTGCAGGTAAAAAAAGACCGGCGATTGCCGGTCAGGGTAGGTTATTTCGCTATGGGTTCATCACATTTCGGCAGCCAGTCGGCGTTGCTTTCCTCTCTTAGCGCGAGATTGGTTTGTATGCCCTGATTTTTTCGGCGCTTCTCATAACTCAGCCCGTACTCTTTCAACATGGCTGGCAATCCCTTACCGAACATGGTGAGGCTGAGTGTGTTCCTGTAGCCGTGGGCTTCCATATACGCCAGATAGGCATGATACAGATACAGGCGCGGCTGACGCGGAATGATGTTGGCATTGCCAATATACATCCCCTCAGGCTCCGGCAGGGCTTCCAGATAGCCGCAAAAATCAAATGTCGGGTCGGCATCGCGCTTGATGCTGAGAGCCTCGTCGGAGTTCTGCTGTGACTGGAGCAGTGCGCGCGCGGTGATCGGGTCGCTGAACTTCTGCATTAACTGGCGTACAATCACGGCCAGCTCACGGGCGATTTTGTTTTTAAGCTGCGGGTCGCGTTCCTCCGGGGCAATCTGTTCCGGGAAATGCAGGATCACCCGGCGTCGGGAAACTCCGCCGCTGCGGTCGGTAAAGCGCATCGGGTTATTGTTCACGGCCAGAATCACCGCCGGAATATGGGTGGAGTACGCATCCTTGTATTTCGGGTCAACGGAGACCGCATCCCCGCCGGTGATGGCCTTGAGTCCTGCCCCGTCACCACTCCACTTTTCCTGGTCTGGCAGACGGATAAGCGAGAAGCCAATCAGCGCAGCGCGTTCGCGGGGTGACTCCAGCGTTTCAATGGTGGCCGATGTGGCGTTATCTTCCCCGGCAAGCATGGTCGCAATTTCAGCCAGAATACTTTTCCCGCTGCCACCCGGCCCGGTCACTTCGAGAAAGAGCTGCCAGTCGTAGCGGTTCGCCAGTACCATAAACAGCGCGGCAAGTATCATGTCGCGTTTTTGTGGATTTTTACCGGCCGCACGGTCGAGCCAGCGCCAGAAGTTCGGCGCGTGAGTCTCCAGCATTTCGCCTTCCACCGGCGGGGTAAAATCCACGTCGCACAGCGTGCGCAGCCAGTGCGATTTATGATGCGGGCTGAAAGTACCGGTGGCGGTATCGAGTACGCCGTTGCGAAAACCAATCAGACGGCGCGCCGGGGCGTCCTGCTGCGGAATAATCAGTTTCAGGGTCTCCACAACTGAGGCGATTTTCCCCGACGAGAACGGCGCGCGCAGACGCTGGAACAACCCGGCCACATCGCGGGCAAAATCTGACGGCGGAATGATTTTCCATATCCCGGCCTCATAGCGGGACAGGAGCTGGCCGTTCGCATCCACGGCCAGCGCTTCGCCGTAGTGTTCATGCACCCGCATTGCCTTTTCACTGGTGCTCATGGCGGTAAATTCCGCCTCGCTCATGGTAGTGAAAGGACTGTCAGCCGGTGGCCGGATGGCGTCATAAATCGCTTTCCGCGTCGCCTCTTCGCCTTTCTGAACGAACGCATCATTCCAGTCACCGAACACCGGCGGCAGGGCAACAACGCCCTCACAGGCATCTGCGGCCACAACGGCTTTGCTCTGGCCGTCGCCGTTAAGGTCACGATCGGCAGCGAGCACAATCTTACAGGCCGGATATTTCTGACGGGCAAGGCTCGCCAGAGAAAGGAGGTTCACGGAGGACAGCGCCACCATGACGGTTTCGCCGGTCAGGTGATGCACGGTGAGCGCGGTCGCATAACCCTCCGCTATCCACAGGCGTTTTCCGGCCTGTTTTTTCCCTTCGATGGTATGGCTCGCTCCTTTTACCGCCCCGCCTTTCAGGGTGCGTTTGAGACCGTCAGAATTAATAAGCTGAACGTTAACCAGTGCCCCGGCATCGTCATACAGCGGGACAACCATATCACCGGCGCGGAACGTCACGCCGCCGGTTTTGTGTGTGGCCGTCAGCATGACACACTCATGACCGGGGAATCCCTTGCGGGTGAGGTAGGCGTTGCCGCTGGCCGTGCGGGTTTTCTCCATGAGCTTAACAGCCAACCCGGCCGCCGCTTTGCGGTCAGCATCGGTTTCAGCTTCTGCGGCCGCAATCACTTCCGGGGCGACCGGCGACAGATTTCCGGTGACGGCATTCACCTTTTGGGCGGCCTCGGAGGCAGATACATCGAATACCTTCTCAATCAGTTTCAGTCCGTCACCCGCGCCGCACTGGTTACAGAACCACGTCCCGCGACCCTCTTTGTCATCGAAGCGGAAGCGGTCAGAGCCGCCGCACACCGGGCAGGACTGATGGCGGTTTTTAATCACCTTCACACCCAGCGCCGGGAGGATACGCGGCCAGTGGCCGCACGCATGTTTTACGGTTTCCGTTACGTTCATTTTCATGGTTATTTTCTCCCTCAGTGCAATACAGGCGATGTGATATGACGGGCGCAAAGTTCATCCATCACCGCGAGCCCGAGAAAGGACAGTGAGGGCGCGGCCTTGAGTGGTCCGGCTTCCATTAAATCTTCCAGCAGTGCGCAGGCAATCTGACGGCCTTTTTCCTCACCGTGCTGACGCAGATAGAAACCCTCCAGCTCGGCGGCAATGGCGCTTTCCAGTGCATCGAGGGTGAGGTAGGGATAGCGGTGCTGACGCTCGCATACCGTCAGCCATGCACAGGCCACGGCGCGACGATACAGCGCGGCGCGTAATACGGGGGGTAATGGCTTTTTCATACATTCCCTTCCCCGGTCAGCCACTGCTGATTGCAGCGTTCGACCACACCGTCGAGCTGGGCGGTCATGAGGTAAATCACGGAGGTGAGCTGTGACTGCTGCACCGGGTCACGCCTGACGGTCGCACAGTCCTGCACCTGCATCAGCTCATTGACGAGCTGGCCGATGTTGCGCATGTGCTCAAGGCATTCGAGGTCACGGGCGGTAATGGTGGTGTGTTTCATGCGCGCACCTCCGCAACCGGCAGGCGGCCAGCGAACGAGAGGACGTAATCGCGAACGAGGGAAAGCCGTGCGGCGTGTTCATCACCGGCAACAGTGCGGAGCATACAGATACGGGGTTTACGGTCTGCACGACGAACGGCGGCAAACACAAAGACAAACTGCGGGTGTGACGGAGTGAGGGTCGTAGCCATAGGGGCAACCTCCTTGAAGTAGCGGTTATTGCCACCACCGGAGTTCCTACGCTCATGGGTGGTGACCCGAACGGGGGTAGGAATACCGGCCTTCAAGGAAACCGGCCAGCCCGAAGGCTGCCCCGCCCGGACCACCATTATCTGACAGGGGCTAAGGTATAAGCACCACAGCCCGAAAAATGGGTGTGCCTGAGCAACGACATAAAAAAAGACGCATGGCGCGTCTGGTGTCGCCTTGAAGTAACTCGGGTTCCTACGCCCGGCTGCCGATTTTGCGACAGCGGGGAAACTATACCTGGAAACGGCGAAAAGAAGCAAGCCAGAAAAAGGGACGGTTTGCTGAACGGTCATCATCATGCGTCATAGCCCCGGTTGCGTTCGGCAATACGATCTGCCATCCATGCGGTGATTTCAGACTGCGCCCACGCCACGTTTTTACCGCCCAGGCTGATTTGTTTCGGGAAAGCCTCGCGGCTGATGAGGTCGTAAATGGTCGACCGGGACAGGCCGCACAGATGCATCACTTCGGGCAGACGGATAAAGCGCTCATGAACGGTATCAGAGACCGGCATCAGCGGCGCGGCAGGGGCAGAAGACGGGGAAGAAAAAGCGGTGTGCATCGGGCTACCTCACAAAGTCCATACAGTGCCGGTCGTGTCCGTCCGGCTTCGGGTAGCTCTCTATTTTGTGAATATTTTCCCTCAGGGCAACAAGTCTTTTTATAGCTCCTCGTCACACAACAGAGCGATTTTTGAACAATGGCAAACGCTGGCAAACAGATGCAAATCAATGCATTACATTGCAGTAACTTTAAGTACTTTCACTTATATATTTCCTCATAATTAATCGGAAAAAAGACTAAATCCGACACCCCAGGCAAAAAGCAAAAGGTGAACAGTAGTGAACAGTCGGTGAACAGTTACACCCTCAACTGTTCACCCTTTATCTTACTGTATTACTTATCTTTTTCTTTTCAGTGAACAGTAGTGAATAGTTATAAGTAAAAAAACAAACAGTGAGTAAGATTTTCCTGAGACCTTTCTCTGGCCAGCCGGGTTTTAAGGTCTGTTTGTGCCATTTTTGCCACAACGGCAATGAATCGTGTTGTTGTGTCTGGCGCGGCAGAATCTCCTCAGGTTGAAACGAAGAGGAGACCCGACATGACTCAGACCGCTGTTATTCCCGACTACCTTAAACCTGCAATGGAACGCCTTGAGACTGCCCGCTCGGCGCATCTCGTCAATGCCAGCCGTATGGATGAAACCACGACGGCCATCAGCCAGGTGCAAACGCAAAAAAAGGAACTGGAGCAGGAAAACGGCAATGATTCCGGCGCATGGCGCGCCGCCTTTCGTGCCGGTGGTGCTGTCATTACCGACGAGCTGAAACAACGCCATCTGGCGCGCGTGGCACGGCGGGAACTGGCGCAGGAATGTGACAGCATGAACGAGGTACTGTCTTTTGAGCTGGACAGGCTCAAAGGAGCCTGTGACCGCACGGCCAGAGCATACCGTCAGGCACATCACGGCGTCCTCAGTCAGTATGCAGAGCATGAACTTGATGCTGCCCTGCGTGAAAGCTGCAGTGCCCTCATCAGAGCAATGAAACTCAACATACTGGTTCTGAATAATCCGCTTGCTAATACGACCGGGCATCAGGGATATATCGAACCGGAAAAAGTTGTAATGCAGCAGGTGAAAGCGTGGCTTGAACAGGCCGTAAAGGGCTGCAATATCCGTCTGACCGATGAACCGGTGCTGTTTAAAACAGGGCTGTCGGCTTCCACACTGCCGCATATGGAACATGACGTTGCGACCACGCCCGGTCAGCGAAAAGTCTGGCAGGAAAAAATGCGGGAACGTGAAGCTGACCTGAAAGCACGGGGGTTATTGTCATGATGCGCTGCCCTTTCTGCCGCACGGCGGCACACGTTAGCACCAGCCGCTATATGTCTGACAGCGTCAAAGAGAGTTACCTGCAGTGCCAGAATGTGCACTGCTCGGCGACATTCAAAACGCATGAGTCCATCTTTGAAGTGATACGTTCGCCGGTCGTCGATGAGAAACCCGCGCCGGTGCCGACAGCCCCCGTGGCACCCCGTCGGGTAAAAGGCTGCTACAGCTCGCCGTTCCGCCATTAATCAGGAGAGACAACCCGTGACCACTCTGACCTTACAGCAGGCCTATGACGCCTGTCAGACGAACAAAACCGCGTGGCTGAACCGTAAAACCGAACTGGCCGCCGCAATGCAGGAATATCAGGAATTATTGCTGGATGACAATGTATCAGGCTCCCGCAGATTACAGATGCTGCGTGACCTGATTGACGTAAAAAAATGGGAAGTTAATCAGGCCGCCGGTCGCTACATCTTCTCGCATGAGGAGGTGCAGCGCATCAGCATCCGTAACCGGCTGCATGATTTTATGCAGCAGAACGGCGCAGAGCTGGCCGCCGCACTGGCACCGGAGCTGATGGGGATTAAAAACCAGCCCGCGATGATAAAAAATCGCGCGCTTGACCGTTCAGTCTCTTACCTGAGAGAAGCTCTTTCCGTCTGGCTGACCGCTGGAAATGACATTAATTATTCTGCACTGGATAACGACATCTTAACGGCCATCGGATACAGGCCTGACGCGCCTTCGCGGGATGATAATCGTGAAAAATTCACCCCTGCACAGAACATGATTTACACGCGTCGACGCGCCGGACTGGCCGCGCAGTAGTCTGTCAAAAAATCCCTGTAAATCCCGTCATTTTTCCCGAATTTAGCCATGCATCCCTAAGGTGCATGGTTTTGCATGCGTTTTCCCGACCCTGCACTCCCTGCCAGCGCCAGTTGCGGCGCGGCCTGAGGCCACCTTTGCACCTGCATTAAAAGCGGTCCCTTAAGCGGGCAGGCGTGGCGGGGAGAGCATTGCGCGCCAATGATGTGAAACGATTATAATTTTTTGGTTATATCAATTGATAAAGCAAGCACATCAATTTTTTCTCCTTAAGCCTACATGGCTACACAGCGTGTTCATGAGAAAGATAGAGGCCATGGGTGGCTCTATGTTGAATGAGATCATGTTAACGAGAATGATCAATACTTGTTCATTTACTCTTCTTAAGTTGCTATCCTAATAGTATGAATTTGTTGTAACTTTAAATCTGTCAAGCTTGAAATGGAGTTCCAAATGATAGCATCATTACTTGCTAACGAATACGTAAGTGCCTTTGGATATATTGTTGGGGTGATCTCTGGATGTATAGCAATATATCAGACTACACAAGTAACCAAGAAGAATAATGAGATAAAACAACTTAATGTCACAATAAAAGATCTAAATTCCCAGATTATAAATATTACAACTAATAGAAACAATATTAATCAAGGGGAACGTTCTCAGTATTTTCAAGATAATAATGGTCCTGTGAATATTGATAATCGGGGGTAGTTATGACTTCTGGCGTTAATTTTAAGGATAATACTGGACCTGTACATATAATTAACCAGCCGCGAGTGTTAAGAGCCAGTGTTATTGGTAAGCTGATTGAGATTATTTCCAATCCAGTTGGTGGCGAGCAAAGTTTAAACAGAAAAGCATCAAATATTGATGTTAAAATCTCATTCAATGATCTTAAAAGAAACAGATGGGTAGCCGAACTTTATAAAGAAGATGCTCTGTTAGTTGATGAATCTATAAAAACACTTGATACTATAATTTTAAATGGTAGTGTCAAATTAAAAAGACAGTTTAGAGGCTATTATAATACTGCATTGGGGTTATATGGTCTTTATAAGAAGCCATTTAACATTGAAGTCATCAGGAAAAACTCAGATAATATTATCGATAATGTTATTAGATCTGCTCAAGAAACGGTTAGTTCGTGCTCTAATTTAGACGCAGAGTTTTTACAAGAAGACATTGATTATGGCATTCGTATGATTGTGAGCTATTCAATTATCGAATGCATAGTGCTGGAGAATCCAAATGATTACAATTGATACGGATCCAAAAGCAAATCCTGTATATATTGGAAGTGTGGTGCTTAGGATCTTTCAAAGTAATGATTCGATGATAATTGAAATATCTCGACTGTATGATTTAGTAAATTCTGTCTTCGAATTATCGTTTGATCTTTTTCTTTACTCATTAGATTGGCTTTTCATAATCGGCGCAATTGAGTTAGATGGAAATGGTGGAATAGCATATGCGGCTCAATAAACTTATTATTTTAAAAAATAACACTCTTGTTAGGGAAGTGACTTTTAAAGACGGTCTGAACCTAATTATAAATAAAAGAACCTCAGGTAAGGATAGTGGCAATAGTGTAGGTAAATCCACATTATCACGTGTTTTGGATTATTTATTTATGTCATCAGGTCATGATATTTATCATGATGCGGAATTTGGAAAAGATATACCTGAAATTGTATCATTAATAAATGATAATGTTTTAAAGTTCACATTAGATTTTAATACAGTAGAAAATAAAAAAGCAGTTGTTTCCCGTATAATATCTACCGATGATAAAAATTCAAAATATTTTTTAAATGATGTTGAAATAGATAAAAAACAATATTCTGAGTTTATAGCTCAAGCAGTGTTTGGATTGACTACAGATAAGCCATCGTTGAGAAATGTTTCGCATAAGTTTATCAGAAATACGAATGATAAAATGCAGAAAACGCTTAATTTCTTACATGGGAATACAACTCCTGATGTCTACGATTTATTATACTTATTTTTGTTTGGATTCAATGGCCTACCTCTTATAAAGAAAAAAGGGGAATTTAATAAAGAGATAAAAAAACAAAAGGCATATCTTGCCGCATATAGGAATCCAAATAGAGAGACAGTTTTAGCAAAAATGATTAAGCCTCTGAAGAAAGAAATTGCGGAGGCGGAAAGAAATATTAAGAACTTCGATTTTAAAGATAGTCATGATGAAAGCTTAAAAAAACTTTCAGAAATACAGAAGATGATTAGTGATTACTCTTTGAGTTATGCCTCTTTAAATATGCGAGTAAGAAATATTGAAGAGTCGATCTTGTCCTTGAAGAACAATATCACGCAACTTGTAGAAAATGATTTAATGGAAATCTATAGTTCGGCAGGGGTTTATTTTAATGGGGAGCTTAAAAGATCTTACGAAGAAATGGTATTGTTCCATAATGATGTTATTAAGAATAAAATTAATTTCTTAGAATCTGAATTATTAAAGAAAAAAGAAGAGATAGAAAGTATAAATGAAAAAATTAATGGTTTTCATGAGCAAGAGTCATCTTTATTTAGAACAATCAAAGAGCCTGAAACATTAAAGTCTATAAATCAATTATTCAATAAGCTAACTGAGTTACGCGAAAATCTTGCTAGCATAGAGTCTAATCTTACGCGTATTAATGATACAAATGCCTTAATAAAATCTCTTGAAGATAGTCGAGAGAAATTACTTTTAGAAATAGAGTTGGCCGTTCAAGGTTTGGAAAAGAACATTGAGGTTTTCAATGAGTTCTTTGGTGATCTTACAAAGGAAATTTATGGTGAAAGATATATTTTTGATCTTTCCTTTGATGTTGATAAAGGCAGGTGCAATTTTGATATATCATGCGTTACGCCAAACAGCAATGGTGGTAAGAAGAAAGGTGAAATAACTGCATTTGATTTGGCTTATATTAAGTTTGTTGATAAGGTTAAATTAAAGAGAGCAACTTTTGTTATTCATGATAGTATTGAAGATATCGATGTAAATCAAATTAGAGATATATTCTTTGAAGCAAATAATATAAATGGTCAATATATTGTATCAATATTGAGTGATAAGTTCTCAGAAGATACTGACTTGAAAATGATGATGAATAACTCGATCCTTGAGTTATCTTCGACAAATAAGTTCTTTAAAGTATAGTTATTAAAGGTTTGTTTGATAAACAAACCTTCCCCACCATGCCATAAGTTCTATTCTTTTATTCAGGTACGTTGAGCGGTTATAAGCTCTTCGTACTTCATTTTTATCACTATGTGCTAGGGCTGCTTCGATAACATCAGCATTAAAGCCTGATTCATTTAAATCTAAATTGGGCTGGAAAAATACGTAGTCGATAGTTTCGGTTATTTTTCAGCCCAATCTGGGATCATCGTATACAAATCAGGGAACCCAAGCCGAGCGGCAATGCCATGTTGCCGCTTGGTAACCTCAAGCCAATGACCGACCCCGTTCCTGTCAAAGATAACCCGCGGCGTGGCCAGTCGGTTTTTCAGCTCGTTAAATGTCATTTCGTCTGCAAGCGCCGGCATTTCTTTGAGTCCGCTCTTGGTTTCGGTATACGTTTTTTGCTTCATCAAAACATAGAGCCGGTTGAGAATCGACATGGCAGCAAAGCCGATGATGAACCGTCCTTCCATCGTTGCCTCGCCATGAGCTCTCACGACATCCAATTCAATATTTGTCTTGCCGCCCTTGAATGATTTTTCAATGAGATCACGAACTCTGTATGTTGTCATGGCTTCGCGGGCAGAACACTCCATCGTGGTGACATTGCAGAAGATACCGAAGTAGCGTGTAGCAGCGTCAACCGCGTCGTTATCCTGTTCAAGAGGCGTCCTGCCGGGGATGCCAATCCCCGGCTTGAAATATTTCATCCACCGGCTCTTGAGAAGAGGACACGTTTCCGAGCTGTCACCCTCGTGGTTCGGCCGCCACCGAAGCCACTCTTTCTGAAACGATTCCAGTTCGTCGTAGAAGGCTGTATTTTCAGTGTGAGATTTCGAGTCACTGCGATAAACATGAACCCAGAGTTTACGATTGCCCCCGTCTTCAAAACCGGGGTGGACGGGAACCGTCCAGCCCCAGCAATGTTCGCCTGGAATACGGGCGGCATTACTCCAGAGGTGTTCCATAGCGGTTTCAATGGCATCCTGAATCCAGATTGAATCAGTCTTGGCCGCAACAATGACGCGGCTGCCTGCATCGACAAACCGGGCCAGATTGGCCAGAGAGAAATAACCGCGATCAACAACCGCCCCAAAGACTCTGCGGCTGTCGGTAATCTCATCAAACCGGAACAGCATGTCCTGAACCGTAGTCACATCGGTAATGTTTCCAGGAAGCACTCTGAAGAGCACCGGCATATGCGACTCATGACCAACCAGGAGAATCAATCCGAGCTGGCGCTGGTACCCTCCTTCTTTTCCCATGCCGTATTGAGCATAGGAAATCTCAGCGGCTTCGGCAGCGATTTCCGTTGCGTCAAACGACAGCATTTCTTTGTCTGGCAGTCTTGAAATACGGGCGTTGAAGAAGTCCTTTCTCCAGCCCGAAACCTCTGTCAGACTGGCGAAGAACTCACTCATTTCCTTACTGGAAATACCCCTGGAATAAGGCAGCAGCTTATTGACTGACCAGGATTCATAAAGGTAAGCAGCATTGGATCCGGTATGAAGCCATTGGTACGCGATAGAAAGCGCCGCATTGGCCTTGTCTTTACCCCAAACCGCAGACAGATCTTCCGTGAGTCCGATCTCCTGGGCGATTGCGTGATAAACGGGAAACTCTGCAGCCAGCTTTGTTTCCAAAGAGCCCAGCTGATCCAGCGAGAGTGAACCAGATTTAACGGATTCATCGTCCTGTTCAACCAGCCGCTTAACACCGCCGCGCTTAAAGAGCCGGTGGTAATCATCATTGGAATAAAACTGATTGCCGACAACGTAGCCCAGATAATTTCGTTTCTCGCATCCCCGATGCTTTTCCTTATCCCAGTAATACAGACGTTCAACCACGCGGATAACTCCGCGGGCAGAGACCATGACTGCTTTGGGGTTATCCGGGTAATCAGCTACATTCTGAGGATCAGGGAGCGAGCTTTTAGTAGGCATATAAACCTCTCTATTCATACGTATTTATTATATCATATGAATACGTATGATGCAAGTAAAAAAGAACTGATTTTTCTATATTTTCTTAAGAAAAATCGGTTCCTACGGATTCCCTGAGACTAATTTAGAATAAAGGCGAAGGCGGGTTTCTGCCAACCAAGAATAAATCTTCGGTCAGAAAGATCCAGCTAGACTGGCAGACTGTGATCCAGTTTGCCGAGTTGGTTAAGAACTTGGTTCCAGATAAACCCATCTTTGTCACCAAGGCCCACGTCTATAACTCCACGGTCAATAACAGGCTGGCCCGGTATTGCAAAAGAGTCCATGTACCGATTATCTCGATCCATGGACTCCGTCACACTCATGCTTCTCTGCTGCTGTTTGCAGGAGTGTCAATCGCGAGCGTCGCGAGACGCCTGGGGCACTCCAATATCACAACCACGCAGAAAACCTACCTGCATATCATTCAGGAATTGGAAAATCAGGATGTTGACCTGATTATGCGAGCCCTTTCGGGGCTGAGTTAATGGTTTGTTTTTATGTGAATTCCTTTAAAAGCTGACGCTGATGAAGCGGTTCTCACGTTCACCCTATTCTTCAGGTTCTTCAATGTCAGGATCGCATTTATCGTCAAGGATAAAGTCCCGCAGCGCGGAGTCGATTTTGATCGTGACCTTAGGCGGCGGGAGTCTCCGGCCCTCGTGTTTCTCGAAATAGGCTTTGGCTTTCCCCTTATCGACGGTCTCCTTCAGAGCATCGAATCGCCCATATTCATTGATGTTCCCCTCCGTGAGCGTCATTTCCTTGAGGCCGCGAAGTTTCTCTTCATCAAGTCCGAAAGTTTCGGAGAATCGGTGGATTCTGTCGCTGTCGGCGCGGGCCATATACTCCGTAATGTAATCACGAAGCGATTTCCCAGGTTCGACTTTGACGTCGCCGCGCTGAATGTCATGAAGGAAAATGTTGGCGTACTTCTGTTCATCCTGAGTGAGAGAGGCGAAGGAGCTGTGAAGCTCAGCTTCAGCTCTCTTGGTAATCTCCGCGTTAGGACCGCTGAGGTTCAGCTCCTTGATCCATTTCTCAAAACGGGAATTCATGTACTCAGAATCGATCATCTCGGTATCGATCGTCGTGAGATACCCATCAATCTCGTATGGCAGGTCTGATCCAGCCGCTTCGGTTTCTTCTTTTGTGGGCGCCAGTTCCTTATAGCGCTGGGCCATCGTTTTGAAGTCCCGCTCATCCAGCTGGACATCGATCACAGTTTCTTCGCCAGTGTCGCCCTCCGCCTCATCACCCGCTTCGGGTTCAATCAGGTAGCTGCGCTTATCCCACGTAAAGCCCTGAAGCTCAGCCGCTTCAATGTACTCATTCATCTGCTTGAAGAGTTTCGCGAACTTCTGCTTCACCGGAATTTCGTCCGGGAGATGGGAAAAGTCCGGAATATCAGCATTGATAAAGAGCTGCTGAATGTCCTGATAGGTGTTGTTCAGGTTCCGAAGGTTGTCTTTCAGCTTGTCGACAAAGAGGCCGAACGGCCGGTCGCCCGAGTAGAGTTTGACGGCGTCCTCGACGTTCTTCCGCTGAGTGTTCGGATAGCGGTAGTACCGGATGGTGCCAAAGGGCTTATCCGGTCCAAAGAGCCGATTCGTTCGGGAGAACGCCTGAATCACACGTTCGTATTCGAGCAATTTGTCGAGATACAGCGTGTTGATCCACTTGGAGTCAAAGCCCGTCAGCATCTGATCGACGACGATCAGAAGATCCAGCTGCTCTTTTTTATCAAGATCGATTCGGGTGTAGGGCTGCTTATGAGCGAGCCGGGCCGCGATGTCCTTCTTCATCAGACTGAAGGTCGGGATTGTGAAGTCCTGGTGATAGCGCTCGTTGTAGTCCCGGACGATCTCCTCAAGACCATCTTCCTTGTAATTCGCGCCAGCGTTGTTATCGATGTTGGAATCAAAGAGTGCCGTGATTTTCAATTCAGGCAGCTCTTTCTTCATCAGGCGGTAGTACTCAATCGCCTCATTGATGCTCGAAGTGGCAAACAGCGCGTGGAACTTGCTGTTGTGACTCAGAATCGGCCAGTGCTCGCGGATATCCTGAACCACCATCATCTGATGCGCCTGGCGCCGGTACTGATCGGCGGGGAGATAGTCTTCTATCCCCTTCTCGAACTTCCCTGAAATGGGATCTTTTGTTCCTGCCATCGGGAGCTGCATAAAGGCGTAGTACTTCTCCTTTTGCACATCCGTCATGTTCTTCACGTCTTCATGGCGAACATGAGCCTTTTCTTCGGCCACTGCCTGGCGGAGGTCCGATTCCTTATAGGTGAGCACCATATAGGGATCGAATCCGAGCACGTTCTTATCCCGGATGCCGTCCGCGATGCTGTAGCGGTGCAGCTCGTCCCCGAAGATCGACGTAGTGGTGTTCTGCTTCTTCTGGTTCTCTTCCTGAATCGGCGTTCCAGTGAAACCAAAGAAAATGGCCCGCGGGAAAGTCTGCCGGATTGTCAGCATCATCTCGCCGAATGTCGACCGGTGGCACTCATCGATGATGAACACCATCCGTTTCGTATTGATGTGGTCAATTGCGTCAGACATGGCGCCGCCGCGGGCATCCTTGCTGATACGGCTCATCTTCTGGATCGAAGTGACAATCAGAGTGTCATTCGCGCTGTCGCTTCGCAGTTTGTGCAGCAGATCGGTGGTGTTTTCTGTTGCCTGGATCGACTCATCATCGGCCGCGAACCCCTGATACTCGCGAAGGCTCTGCGTGCCGAGTTCGATACGGTCCATCAGGAAGATCACTTTATCGGCGTCACGTGACGCCGCGATCAGCTGGGCAGACTTGAAAGAGGTGAGCGTCTTACCGGACCCTGTCGTGTGCCAGACGTAACCGCCTCTCTGCCGGGGCTCATCCCATTTGGTTTTGGAGACACGGTCAGAAATAGCGTTCGCGGCATAGTACTGGTAGCTTCGCATTACCTTCAGGACACCATCAGTGTCATCCGCCACGGTGTAGAAACCGATCAGCTGATGCGCCATGGGGATGGAAAGGAACGACGTTGCGATTCGCTTCCAGTCATTGATCGGATTGTTATTGAAATCGGCCCAGTGGAAGTAAAAATCAGGGTTGAATTTACCTTCAGGGCCCGGGTTCGCGAAATACCGGGTCTCCTCCGGATTCATGGCGACAAAAATCTGAACGAGAGAATAGATTCCCGTGTAGATTCCCTCTCCCGCGTATTTTTGAATCTGATAGCACGCCTGACTCACCGGAACATTCGTGTTCTTCAACTCAATGTGAATAACCGGCATGCCATTGATCAGGAGAAGCAGATCCCCTCTTCTCTGACTCTTGATATCTGAGTGAACCGGGAACTGTGGCTGCTCGACGATCTGATAGCGGCTTTTACCGGCCGCGATTTCCTTTCGGTCGTAAATCTTGAGCGAAATCTCTTTCCCGAAATGTGCCTTATCGTCTTCGTTATCGCGTTTGATAAGGATGCTGCCGCCATTGATGAAGCCATTCAGCTTCACAGGGGTCCTGAGAGACTTGATCTGCTCAAGGATCTGCCCCATTTCACCCTCAGTCAAAGGGTAATCGTTCAGCCGGTCGATCTGACGGTTGTTTTGAAAAAGAATGTCGGCCCAGTTTTTGATCAGATCCTTTTCTGAATAATTGCGCAGGATTTTCTTATCCCAGCCGCATTCATCCGTCAGCTTCTTGATCAGGGCCGCTTCGAATTCTGCTTCTGAATTAAACACGGATATTTCTCCTACGCATTAAACGAACATTTTTTCCAGGAAAGCCTGCTTCACGTTTTTAAGCATTTCCAGCTTTCGCTGATGAAGGGTAAGAAGAGAGTTAATCTCACTGAAAAATTTGCCGATCTCCTCCTGTTCTTTTAAATTTGGAGGTGTATCCAGAGGAATTTCGCTTAAATCACCGAGGTAAATCCCTGGCTGCGCGGAGGTGGATTTACGGTTATTTAGTTCTGTTTGAAACTTCTCACCTTGGATTTCAGAATAAAGAAATCCCGAGGTAATAGTTTTATTAGGTCTTAAAAAAGCTACGCTACGCTGAAAAGTAATCTCATGTGGATCCTTTAAGATCGCTGATTCACCAATGGATCCAACGATAGTCAACAGAACATCTCCCTTTTTAAGTTTGAAATTCGAATGAATCATATCGAATTCAGCCTGAGAAATTTTTCGATCAGTATCGTCCCAGGTAACATCGCCGTTTTTTATGTTTTTTGCGCTCAGCAACAGTGGACCCTGATCTGCATCAGGATGGGTACCATGAGTACCATCTTTTAGAAATTCTAAGACGTCACCAAGCTTTCGCTGTTCCCAAGCGCCAGTAAATCCCTTGAATCGAATTTCAGGGACAACCTCACCTTCTTTCGGAAACATTTTTTCGAGCATCGATTTTTTGATGTTCAGGAGCTTCTCATACTTTCGCTGATGAAGGGTAAGAAGGGAATCTATATCCTTGAAGAATTTCCCAATTAGTCTTTGCTCGTTAAAAGATGCTGGATTTAGAAACGTAGCTTTTGACACAAGTTTCCAATCTGCTCTGGGCATCTTTGTGCCTACGGATTGATTCGCTATTTCATCAAATTGCTTGGTCTGAATGATTCTATAAAGATAATTGCTATTTAATCCTTGGGGCTCAAGAACCCAAAAATCCCCCACAGCTAGACCATTAAATGAAGCTAAAAGCCAATTTTGTAGGTATGGACGCAACTTGCCATAAAGGACATCTCCCGAGTGGAAAACAATACCCTGTTTCTGACTCTGTTTTTCAAAAACATCCTTATTTAATGTTCCAGTTCCGGAAACGATATCTTCATACTCGACGCGAGGGAGGTTCCCGCTGGCAGAAACTTCTGACCGCCTGTTCGCCATTTCTCCGAATTTTCGCTGTTCCCAAGCGCCAGTAAATCCGGCAAAACGGATCTCAGGTTCTTTAGCTTTTTCCTGCATTTTTAGGCCTCTCCCAGCAGTTTCTTGAACTCAGCGATGCCCTTTTCGTCAAATTCGCTGCCAGTCAGCTCATCAAGCATTCCTTGGAGTTCTTTCTCAGTCGTCTGAATCTGCTCCCCGAGATCAGAGAGCGTGATCGAATACTTTTGGGTGAGCGCTTCAAGCTTCTTCCCAAAATCTTCGAGCTGATCAGACTGCTGCTGCGCGAGTTCCTTCAGAAGCGCGTTAACCCACTTTTGCTTTACGAGCGCCTTGGCCTCATCGTCAGAGAGATGCTCAATGACTTCCTTCGTCTTAACTTCGAGGTCTTCCTTACCCTTCTTCAGGTCTTTCTTCAGCGCCTTTTCTTCTGTGAAGAGCTTCTTCACATTTTTAAGAACGACGAGCGTTTCATCGGACGCGGCTTTGGCCTTCAAGGTCTTCTCAACTGCCGCGGGGACAAAGCTATCCTTGGCGTCATTCAGGAAGTCGGCGCCTTCCTTAACGTCCTCATCGAGATCGTCGAGGGAGGATTCAAGAGACGAACCTATTTCCTGCAGACGGTCTTCCCCTTCCTGCAGAGCCTGAACCTTATCCGTGAGAAGAGCGTTCTGCACCAGATCGAACGGCAGGACACGGCCGCCCCACTCAAAGGACGACTTGCCGCCCTTCGATTTCGTCTCTGTCAGAACATCAATCTTCCTGATGATGTCCGGACCTTCCGTCTGAATCACTTCGAGATCCTGGCTGATCTTCCTCCAGGCGGTATCGAGGTACTGATAGGACTGGTAGGGGTCGAGAATCGGGAGTCCCTTCATTGAATTGAAGAGTTCAGCGCTCAGAACGTCCTCTTCCTTCGCGAGAGGCACAGTCATCATCTGGTCAATCAGCTCTTTCGACAAGAAAGAGTCAAAAGACTTCAGAATGCCCTGATACTGCTTCTGCCAGTCTTGCACATCCGGATCCTGAAGCAGCGCGCTGTGGAGATCAGACACTGACGGCTGATAGTAGGCGCCGTTTTCTGTTGTGAAGAGTGAGGACTTCAGAGCCGGGAAGGCATCCCAGTATTTCTGGAAGGCGTTCAGTTCATTTGCCGGAATTCCGCCGAACATGGAGGCGTAGATATCCCAGTTCTCCGGTTTTTCAGACGTATCGACGTAACGCGGAATATTGAGGTTGTAGTCGTTATCGCGGATTTCCTGACGTGACACGACCTTTGAGAAGTTTTCAACCGTCTTCCGGGCAGAGACCGTATCCACAATCTTCTTGATATCGCAGGCCCGGAGCTTATTACTCTTCCCTTCTTTCTCAAAGCCCTTCGACGCGTCGATGATCAGCACGTCGTCATTAGTACGATTCTTTCTCAGAATCATGATGATCGTCGGGATGCCGGTGCCAAAGAAAATGTTGGCCGGCAGCCCAATGATCGTATCGATGTTGTTCTGGTCGATCAGATTCTTTCGGATCGTGCCCTCTTCACCGCCGCGGAACAGCACGCCGTGCGGGAGAACAATCGCCATGATGCCGTCAGACTTCAGGTGATAGAGATCGTGAAGGAGGAAGGCGTAGTCCGCCTTGCTCTTAGGCGCCAGCCCGTATGACGCGAAGCGAGGATCGGTTTCCTTCCCCGTCGGATCCCAGACCTGGGAGTACGGAGGGTTCGACACGACCGCGTCGACATACAGACGCTTATAAGTGGCGTCAGGATCCTCATCCTCAAAGTACGGCCAGTCGTCTTCCAGCGTGTCGCCGTTTCGCGTCACGATGTTCGCCGCGAGGATCCCACGCATGATGAGGTTCATACGCGTGAGGTTATACGTGTTCTGCTTCAGTTCCTGGGCGTAGTACTTCACGCAGTTTTCCTTACCGATATATTTCGTGGCGCAGTGGCCGATATTGATAAGGAGAGAGCCGGAGCCGCTCGTCGGGTCATAGATCTCAATGTGATCACGATCTTTCAGATGGCGGGCAATGATTTCTGACATCAGAAGCGACACTTCATGCGGCGTATAGAATTCGCCGGCCTTCTTGCCAGCGTTCGCCGCGAAGTTGCTGATCAGGTATTCATAAATGAAGCCGAGGACGTCGTAGTCCTGCTTCCCGTCCATCGGAATATCTTTGATCAGATCGATGAGGCTTCTGATCGCCTTAGACTGGGCACCAGTGTTTTCGCCGAGTTTCGAGAGGCCTGTTTCCAGTGTGTTGAAAATCTTGTCGTAAACGCGCTTATGGTACGGGTTGATCAGACGGTTAAACGCAGCCAGAGCGTCTGTCACGTTGCTCACCGAGAAATCGGCGCCCTTCTTCAGCCAGGTCGAGAAGAGGTTGTCGTAGCTGATGAAGTAGCCGAGATTCTGCTGGACGTTCGTGACCGTTTCTTTGTCTTCTTCGGTCACCTCAGGTAGAAACTCATCCGTCCAGTCGATGGACTTCAGGTACCGGACTTCGTTGTCTGACAGGAACTTATAGAAGATGAAGCCAAGGATGTAGTCCTTGTATTCGTTTGCTTCGATCTTCGACCGCATGCGGTTAGCGGATTCCCAGATTTTTGCTGCCAGTGCCTGCTTATTCATGCTGCTCTTGCTCCGATTGCTGAATCTTGTCTGAGAGGCCGAAAAAACCGAGAGCCGGTTCAGACTCTTGGCTTCTCTTTTCAGCCCCTGCCCTGCGCTGTCGCTTGCCCCGAGAAAACGTTTTTCCTGAGGGATATTCCAAGCGCGTTACGCGATATGTTATTACATACCTGGTGAAACTAAAAATCTTTTTAATCGCAGTACCAACGGGAGATAGATCGTTATTTCGAAATGCTGCCGGCTTCTTTTTTGTGCCGTCAGATGCGGTTACAGAACATCTGCCTGACTTTTAACGCTCACTCTGAGCGGAAGCATCTCATCGGCGCTGCGAGCAAGTGCTTATCTTAATGGGTCAGAGGAGACTTTTTGCGTTTTTTACGGAGCGAAAGTGACCCAGATCGAGTGCATGGAGGATAGCGTGCCAGTGACAGAAGGATAATTTTTGTGATTTTTGCTCGTTTCTTTCATCAATCCCCTGCACTTTGCCTGGTTCCTGGAGGGAACAAGCGCATGAAATCACACGCTTGGGAACAGCGGAAGTTAGGAGAATTGTCTGACATTATCGGTGGTGGAACTCCTAGCACCGGAAATAGTACCTACTGGGACGGCAATATTAATTGGTACTCACCTGCAGAAATCTCAAATCAAATTTTTCTCTCTGCTAGTCAAAGGAAAATCTCTGAACTTGGATATAGCAGCTGCTCAGCCAAAATACTGCCGAAGGGTACCGTGCTTTTTACTTCTCGTGCTGGTATTGGCAAAACGGCGATTCTGGCGGAAGAAGGCTGTACTAATCAGGGATTCCAATCGATCGTTCCCCATACCAACGAACTTGATTCGTATTTCATTTTTTCCAGGACGAGCGAACTGAAAAAATACGGAGAGGTCGTTGGAGCTGGATCAACATTTGTTGAAGTGTCAGGAAAGCAAATGGCTGCTATGACACTGATGATGCCGCCTTCAATCAACGAGCAGAAAGTAATAGGAAGTTTTTTCAAACGCCTAGATACCCTTCTTACCCTTCATCAGCGTCAGTCAGCGGGGTCAAATCTTCCCGGGTAAATTTTCATCTTCGACCGATCCACGCATCACGTGGCTAACCAGAGCCGAGTCGCGCGGACCAGCTCCCTTTTAAACAATCAAAGAGATACCGAAACGTCCGGGAAAAAATGGATAAGCCGGTTTTCCTATGTCTAGGTTTTCATAACTCATAAAGTGGTATCCCTTGACGATTTCGTTCCCACTTGCCAGAATGGCTGTGCGGTTTTACAGCGATATTGAAATCCTTACGTTCCCTTGATAAGGGATTGGGAGAACAGGTATGGCAACAAGAAAGGCAACCCCTGAAGAACTTGAAGAACTGCAGAAAAGCATGATGGCCTGGGGCGGCAGCGCCTGGGGTCTTGGCGCGCATCGACCTCGCCCCGCCTCCGACGACTCTGCCAAGAAGAGCGCCAAGACGGAGGAGAAGGCAAAGCCTGTAAAAACTGACGATTAAATCAGCCTCAAGACTCACTGAAATACTGACGAGCCGCTGAAAAGCGGCTCTTTGTTTATCTTTGCCATACCCCCGCTGGAATTTACTGAAGCGATTAACGATACCGCTTCAATTGGCGTCTGTCATTCTGTCAAGGCGATTCATTTCGCGGAAGCAATGCTCTTCCGAAAGCGTCAACTCAAAACCGTCAATCAGGAAGCCTCGATTCCGTCATTAAGAGGCTTTGAGATCAGGATTGCGCGGAGATTCCATCGCTGATCCCGAAGGCTTAAACGGGAAGTCCGTTTCCCTCAGGATCTCCCACTGCCGGCCTTTTCCGGTCTTTCATGAGACAAAGCGGTCTGCGGGGCGGGTTTCAGGATTGATTACGGACGAGATCCTAGCGTCTTATGCAAACCGAAAGAAAAGGAAGCCTCAGGGCTGATCCGCCATCTGAAGCCAGTACTTGAGCCCGGTATGCCGCCTGAGTGTCTGTTTACCGCGGACCGCCATCGCGAGCGCCTTCTTCTGCCCCACCATTACGACGAGCCTCTTCCCGCGCGTCACCCCGGTATAGATCAGATTCCGCTTCAGCATCACGTAGTGCTGCATCGTGATCGGGAGCACCACAATCGGGTACTCACTCCCCTGGGACTTATGAATCGTGGTCGCGTAGCAGAGCACGAGTTCGTCGAGTTCCCCGTAGGGATAGATGACGTCACGCCCGTCAAAATTCACGGTCAGTTCTTCCTCTTCGGGGTCAAAGCGCGTCACAAACCCGATGTCGCCATTAAACACATCGCGGTCATAGTTATTCTCGATCTGCATCACTTTGTCGCCAACGGAAAAGGTCGTCCCGAACTTCTCGATCGACACTTCCCCAGGCGGGTTGAGCGCGAGCTGCAGCACTTCGTTCAGCGCCCGGGCGCCGGCGTTCCC
>ERZ834694.1374-NODE-1374-length-21944-cov-7.203481_pt1 | contig 21944 bp, 18 predicted proteins | sample MGYA00519691_ERZ834694 | MGnify/ENA primary metagenome ERZ834694 (study PRJEB31850, sample SAMEA3708758) | human gut metagenome | biome: human gut; feature: human-associated habitat; material: faeces | place: China | collected 2014 ... | reverse complement strand
TCAAGGATATATGGTATCAACTCTAAAGGATATACCTTAGTACCCTTCTTTAAATCTTCTAGTGAAACCCAACAGAAATCCAAATCAATTCTTTCATTATCCAGCTCATCATATCCATGAAACACACCATCTAATGGAATATTATCATCTATCAGATGTACATTATAATATAAGCATATCTGATGACAGGGTCTTTTTCCCCATGGAAAATAAATTTCTCCGATTGCTAACAGATTATCTACCTCTATCTTAGCATGAAGCTCTTCTTCAAATTCCCGTTTAAGAGTTTCCATACTTGTCTCCATAGCCGCAACATGTCCGCCGATAATTGCATAATTGTCATTTTTCGGACGTTGTAACAGAATTTTCCCTTCATGTATCAATATTCCGCCAACTCTGTATGAAAACACAAAATCAACATTTTTAAATAGAATATCCATATAATCGCCTCCAATCATTACATACTATTACATATTCCCTAATCATTACTCCGCCCACAAATAGAGCCAAAGTAGAGCCATTTTGTAAAGCAAATGCCGGAAGCCCGCATAAATACAGGCTTTCGGCATTTCTGTCCATTATTCAAACTCAATCGTAGCCGGCGGTTTGCTCGTGCAGTCGTACAACACTCGGTTTACCCCTTTGACTTCGTTGACAATTCTGTTTGCAACTGTGCTTAAAACGTCCCATGGAATCTGGGCGCAGTCGGCAGTCATGAAATCAGCTGTGCATACGGCACGAAGTGCAACGGCGTAATCATAAGTACGCTCATCACCCATAACACCGACACTGCGCATATTCGTCAGTGCGGCAAAATACTGACCAAGACCTTCTACTCCTGCCTTAGCAATTTCTTCACGGTAAATGTAATCCGCATCTTGAACGATACGAACCTTATCTGCCGTTACTTCTCCGATAATACGGATACCAAGTCCCGGTCCCGGGAACGGCTGGCGGTATACCAGATATTCAGGGATTCCTAACTCCAGTCCGGCTTTTCTTACTTCGTCCTTAAACAGCATACGAAGCGGTTCAATGATTTCCTTGAAATCTACATAATCAGGAAGTCCGCCTACATTATGGTGGGACTTAATCGTTGCAGATTTTCCAAGACCGGATTCAATGACATCCGGATAAATCGTTCCCTGTACAAGATAATCGACAGCACCGATTTTCTTTGCTTCTTCTTCAAATACACGGATAAATTCTTCTCCGATAATCTTTCTTTTTGCTTCCGGTTCTGTAACTCCTGCAAGTTTGCTGTAGAAACGTTCCTGTGCATTGACTCTGATAAAATTCAGGTCATATGGACCATCCGGTCCGAATACAGCTTCTACTTCATCACCTTCATTTTTACGTAACAGACCGTGGTCTACGAATACGCAGGTCAGCTGCTTGCCGACTGCTTTTGCAAGCATAACGGCTGCAACAGATGAATCCACACCGCCTGATAATGCACAAAGTACTTTACCGTCACCGACTTTTTCACGAATCTGTGCAATCGTTGTTTCCACGAAAGAATCCATTTTCCAGTCACCGGTACATTTACATACATTAAATAAGAAATTGTGCAACATCTTCTGACCTTCTACGGAATGCATTACTTCCGGATGGAACTGTACCGCATATAACTTTTTTTCTGCATTTTCCATCGCCGCAACAGGACAGTTGCCTGTGTGGCCTGTAATCTTAAAACCCTGCGGTGCTTTTGCGATATAATCCGTATGGCTCATCCATGTTGTTGTCGTTGCAGACACTCCTTCAAAAAGCAGGGAAGACGTATCTACTTCAACATCTGTCTTTCCGTACTCGCTGACCGGTGCTGTCGCAACTTCTCCACCCAGCTTATATGCCATAAGCTGTGAACCGTAACAGATTCCGAGAATCGGCACACCAATTTCAAAAATTGATTTATCATAAGACGGTGAATCCTCCTTATAAACACTGTTTGGACCACCGGTAAAAATAATACCCTTTGGATTTTTAGCTTTAATGTCTTCCAGACTTGTTGTGTATGGAATCACTTCTGCATATACATTACATTCTCTGACACGTCTTGCAATCAACTGATTGTACTGACCGCCAAAATCAAGAACCAACACTAATTCGCTGTTCACTGTTTTCCTCCTTCTTATTGCGCAATCATTTCCTAATTAACAGAAACTTTTACTTTTGCTGCTCATTGTATTATTTCATTATACAAAACAAATCCATACTTGGCAACCGCCAATTCTGCCTTATTCTGCCTGTTTTACTTCACTTTTAAAATCTGATTTTTAAAAAGTGATTTTGTAATCCTCTTTGTCAACTCCCGGCAAATCTACACCTGCGCATTTAATTTTTCAATCACGTCCGGCACCTCGCCTAAATGCTCACACACGCAGTAAGTCAGCGCACGAATTGTATCATCAATCTGAATCGTATCCGGCACATGCACGACTTTCATGCCTGCGGCATGTCCCGCCTTAATGCCGTTAATGCTGTCTTCAATGACAATACACTCCTGTGGCGGCACACCAATTCTATCTGCCGCCGCCAGAAAAATATCCGGTTCGGGTTTGCCGTGTTCCACGCTGTCCCCATAAACCACATTGTCCAGATATTCCCATGCACCAATCGTATGCAGGGTCTTTTCAGCACTTTCCCTGCGGGTAGACGTTGCAACTGCACACTTTATTCCGTTTTCACGGATATAATCCAACAATTCAAACAGTCCCTTTTTTATCGGCAGCCCTTCTTTTTCCCGAATTTTATAAATATGCTCCGTTCTGAGTTTTCGTGCTTCCCAATAGTCAATTTTGCCATGGTAATAATCGTCAAAAAACTGACAGCTCAATGTGTTGGGTGCGCCCTTAAAGCTGTCAATCAGCCACATCGGCATTTCAACGCCAAGCTGTTCTGCCGCCCAAAGCCACCCTTCGTTAGACTGGCGCTCCGAATCAATCATCACACCGTCCATATCAAATATTACTCCGCGAATCATCTGTCTTTCCACTCTTTCTCAATCGGCTGTATCGCCACACTACTTTTCATTCCCGAACTACTCCGTCTCCAGATACTTCTTCACATACTGCCCGGTATAGGACTTCTTGACCTTTGCAACTTCCTCCGGTGTACCCTTGGCAATCACTGTGCCGCCGCGGTCGCCGCCTTCTGGTCCCATATCAATGATATAATCAGCCGTCTTAATCACATCGAGATTATGCTCGATTACCACCACTGTATTGCCGCCTTCCGTCAGCTTATGCAAAATGTCAACCAGCTTATGCACATCGGCAAAATGCAGTCCCGTTGTCGGCTCGTCCAAAATATAAATTGTCTTTCCCGTGCTTCGCTTTGAAAGCTCCGTTGCCAGCTTGATACGCTGTGCTTCACCGCCGGAAAGCTCTGTAGAAGGCTGTCCCAGTTTGACATAAGACAGTCCGACATCATTGAGTGTTTCGATTTTACGGCGGATACTCGGCACATTGTCAAAGAAGGTAACGGCTTCTTCCACCGTCATATCCAGTACATCGTAAATGTTCTTGCCCTTGTACTTAACCTCCAGCGTTTCCCTGTTGTAACGCTTGCCGTCACAGACTTCGCAAGGCACATAAACGTCCGGCAGGAAGTGCATTTCAATTTTAATAATACCGTCACCGGAGCAGGCTTCGCAGCGTCCGCCCTTAACATTAAAGCTGAAACGTCCTTTTTTGTATCCGCGTTCCTTAGCATCGGTTGTTGCCGCAAACAAATCACGAATCATATCGAATACCCCGGTATATGTTGCCGGATTAGAACGCGGTGTCCGTCCGATTGGTGACTGGTCAATATCAATGACCTTGTCCAACTGCTCAATTCCGACAATGTCGTCATGCTTTCCTGCAATACATCTTGCACGGTTTAAAGACTTTGCAAGGTGCTTATACAATATCTCGTTGACCAGTGAACTCTTTCCCGAACCGGAAACACCGGTTACGCAGGTCAGCACACCCAACGGAATATCCACGTCTACATTTTTGAGATTGTTTTCTCTTGCTCCCTTGACCGTAATCCAGCCTGTCGGCTTTTTGCGCTCCTTCGGTACAGGAATCTTAATTCTTCCGCTTAAATACGCACCTGTCACCGATTCCTTACAGCGCATAATATCCTCAGCCGTTCCGACTGCCACGACATTTCCACCATTCTTACCGGCACCCGGACCGATATCCACAATATAATCGGCGGCACGCATCGTATCTTCATCATGTTCCACCACCAGCACAGAATTTCCCAGATCACGCAGATGCAGGAGTGTCTTTAACAGCTTGTCATTGTCACGCTGGTGCAGTCCGATACTCGGCTCGTCTAAAATATACGCAACACCTACCAGTCCCGAACCAATCTGTGTTGCCAGACGGATTCTCTGCGCTTCTCCACCCGACAGGGTCGCTGTTGCACGGGACAGTGCCAGATAATCCAGTCCGACATCCATTAAGAACTGGATTCGTGCTTTAATTTCCTTTAAAATCTGACTGCCGATTGCAAGCTGTCTTTCCGAAAGCTGCATATTCTGTAAAAACTCCTGCAATTTAACAATCGAAAGATTGGTAATCTCATAAATATTTTTATCCGCAACAGTCACGGCAAGTGAAGACGGCTTTAAACGCTGACCCTTACATGCCTTACACGGTGTAATCTGCATAAATTCTTCATACTGTTGTTTCATCGTGTCCGAACCGGTTTCACGGTAACGCTTCTGCATATTGCGGATTAAGCCCTCAAATGCTATATCGTACACACCTTCGCCGCGCTGTCCGCGGTAATGCACCTTTACGGAATGTCCGTTTGTTCCGTGAATAATAATATCGCGGATTTCCTGCGGATAATCCTGAAACGGTGTAGAAAGGCTGAAATGATATTCTTCCGCAAGTGCTTTCATAATCGCTCTTGTAAAACTGCCCTCGTCCGTCACCGACTGCCAGCCCATTGCCACAATCGCACCTTCATCAATGCTTAACCGCTCATCCGGTATCATCAATCCGACATCAAATTCCATTTTATAGCCTAGTCCGAAACACTCCGGACACGCACCGAACGGATTGTTAAATGAAAAGCTTCTCGGTTCGATTTCTTCAATACTGATTTCACAATCCGGGCAGGCAAAGCTCTGGCTGAAATGCATCGGCTCACCGCCAATGACATCCACTGTCATCAGACCGTCTGCCAGTTTCAGTGTGGTTTCAATCGAATCGGTCAGACGCTTCTGGATTCCTTCCCGCACGGATAAGCGGTCCACTACAATTTCAATATTGTGCTTTTTATTCTTTTCCAGCTTAATCTCATCGGTCAGTTCATACATATTGCCGTCTGCAATTACACGGACATAACCGCTCTTTTTAGCCTGTTCAAACAACTTGACATGTTCACCTTTTCGTCCGCGGACAACCGGCGCCAAAAGCTGGATTTTCGTCCGTTCCGGTAACTGCATAATCACATCTACCATCTGGTCAACCGTCTGTTTCTTAATCTCCCTGCCACACTTCGGACAATGTGGAATGCCGACTCTTGCATACAGCAGTCGGAAATAATCGTAAATTTCCGTCACCGTACCGACTGTTGAACGCGGATTGCGGTTCGTAGATTTCTGGTCAATGGAAATCGCTGGAGATAAGCCTTCAATACTCTCTACATTTGGTTTTTCCATCTGTCCGAGGAACTGTCTTGCATAAGAAGACAGGGATTCCATATATCTTCGCTGACCTTCCGCATAAATGGTATCGAATGCCAATGAAGACTTTCCCGAACCGGACAGCCCTGTAAGCACAACCAGCTCGTTTCTTGGAATATCGACCGAAATATTATTCAGATTATGTTCATTTGCTCCGCGTATTTTAATAAACTGCCTGAATTTTCCCTTTTCCATTGTTTCCTCCATTTTCTGACAATGTTTTTCATTTTTTTACTATCATTTACTTGTTTTCATAAAGATACTGGTTAATCTCTATCATCTTATCACGCAGGGCCGCAGCTTCCTCGAAGTTTAATTCTGCCGCTGCCTTGTGCATATTCTTTTCAATTTCTTTCTTTACCTTTTCCAGTTCCTTGACACTCATGGATTCATAATCCTTCTTTAACGTGTCGGACGGTCTGTCATCTGCCTCTGCCGCTCTTGAAATACTGATTAAATCACGCACTGCTTTGCGGATTGTCTGCGGTGTAATCCCGTGTTCTTCATTATATGCCTGCTGAATCTTTCTGCGGCGCTCTGTTTCCCCGATTGCCTTTTCCATAGACTCCGTAATCTTATCCGCATACATGATAACGTGTCCTTCGCTGTTTCGTGCGGCTCGTCCAATCGTCTGTACCAGTGAGGTTTCCGTTCTTAAAAAGCCTTCCTTATCCGCATCAAGAATGGCAACCAGCGAAATTTCCGGAATATCCAGACCTTCTCTTAAAAGGTTAATGCCGACCAGCACATCAAACGCATCCAGGCGCATATCGCGGATAATGCGCTGTCGCTCCAGTGTATCAATATCCGCATGCAGATATTTTACACGGATTCCCAGTTCTTTCAGATAATCCGTTAAATCCTCTGCCATACGCTTTGTCAGTGTTGTCACAAGAATCTTGTTATGCTTTTCAGTTTCTTTGTGAATCTCCGATACCAGATCATCAATCTGTCCGTCAATCGGACGCACACTGATTTCCGGGTCTAACAGACCTGTCGGGCGGATAATCTGCTCAGCAGACAGCAGTTCGTGGTCCCGCTCATATGCTGCCGGTGTCGCCGATACAAACAGCATCTGCGAAATCTTATTTTCAAATTCCGTAAAATTCAACGGTCTGTTATCCTTCGCAGACGGCAGACGGAAACCGTAATCCACCAGTGTCGACTTTCTGGACTGGTCGCCTGCATACATACCACGTATCTGTGGAATCGTGATATGCGACTCATCGACAATAATTAGAAAATCGTCCGGAAAATAATCCATCAGTGTATACGGCGGCACTCCTGCCGGAAGTCCCGCAAGATGTCTGGAATAATTCTCAATACCCGAACAAAATCCCGTTTCCTGCATCATCTCAATATCAAAATTCGTCCGTTCCGCAATCCGCTGTGCCTCAATCAGCTTATCTTCACTTTTAAAGAACTTTACACGCTCCTCTAACTCCGCTTTGATATTCACAATCGCCTGTTCCATTTTTTCTTTCTCAACAACATAATGGGAGTTTGGGAAAATGGCAATGTGATCTAATTCCAGCTTGACCTCACCTGTCAGTGAATCAATCTGTGCAATCCGGTCTACTTCATCCCCGAAAAACTCCACACGGACCGCGTCGCCGCTGGATGCTGACGGATACACCTCCAAAACGTCCCCGCGCACACGGAATGTACCACGCTTAAAATCCGTATCGCTTCTGACATACTGAATGTCAATCAGCTTGCGGATTACGTCGTCCCTATCCTTTTCCATGCCCGGTCTTAACGAAATCACCATGTTCTGATAATCCACCGGCGCACCTAAACCGTAAATGCACGAAACCGAAGCTACAATAATCACATCCCGCCGCTCTGACAGTGCGGCAGTTGCCGAATGGCGCAGTTTATCAATCTCATCATTAATTGCCGAATCCTTTGCAATATACGTATCACTGGACGGCACATAAGCTTCCGGCTGATAGTAGTCGTAATAGGAAACAAAGTACTCTACTGCATTTTCCGGGAAAAACTCCTTCATCTCCCCGTACAACTGTGCCGCCAGCGTCTTATTATGCGAAATAATGAGTGTCGGCTTCTGCACCCGCTCAATAATATTTGCCATTGTAAATGTCTTGCCCGAACCGGTAACGCCCACCAGCGTTTCAAACTGGTTTCCCTCCTCAAAACCTTTCGCCAGTTTCTCGATTGCCTGCGGCTGGTCGCCGGTCGGCTGATATTCTGATACTAATTTAAAACGCTCCATAACCTCTATCCTCTACTTTCAACACTGCGGCTTCTTTTCTAACTGGATTATACCACACCCATTTTTTAATGTACAGCACTTTCAAACATTTGTTCTATTTTTATTTTCTTTCTATTATAAATGTACTTCATTTAATTATTTCAACATAGGCCACACTTTATACGAATCCGCTTCATCTTCATTTTATCCCGGTTTCTTTCGGCACACATTTCATCTCCACCCGCATATCATAATAAAAACAAGCTCAAGGATTTTCCTATGTACATTTTCTTCGGCATTTTCATCCTGATATGCATTTTTTTTGCGGTCTTTTTTCACCGGCGCAGAAAACGGATTATCCAAAAAATCCGCAATATGAGCCCCTGTGCACAGAAAAAGCAGCTTGACGAACTGATGCAGCCGTTTGGATTTCTCTCCTGCCCACAGCAGAATATTATCACATCCGATATTGATTCGTGGCAGCGCACCTTTGGCTATACACGTCTTTTTGACTACTCTGCACCACATTTTAAAATGGTATTTGACTGCGAACCGGTTTATTTTGACTATGATAACAGAACATGGCTGATTGAATTCTGGAAAGGTCAGTACGGTATCAGCTGCGGCGCCGAAATCGGCATCTACCGTGCCGATACAATTTTGTCACCGAACCGGCTTACCAATGCCCGCTTTGAAAGCATTTCCAATTCCCTCATGCTGCCGCTGTCCATGCAGCTTTTTTATCAAGGCAGACCACTGTTTTGCATCGGACAGACCCACTGGTGGCTGACGGGCTTCCGTCCGGGATTTTTTGCCTATCCGCAGGATTTGTCACTGCGCATTTCCATCACCTTTTTAGACCGTGAAATGGCGGACAGCTTCGCCGATGCACTGATTGCCAAAGGGTACTGCCCTTACGATATTGAACTGTGCAGTGCTTCCGTTGCCTTTACCTTCGGCATACCGCACAGCTTCCAGCCGCGCTGTAAACGTCCGTTTGTTACGCACATGGCACAGCGCGTAAACCGCATTTATTGTCGTATTTTTAATAAAATCACACGACCTTTTACCGACTGTTATGAACAGATTCTATATCTGTACTTTTATCTGCCGTTTGCCTTCCGCCGCCTGCTGCGGATGAAACGCCACAAAACGCAGAAATTCCACCGATGCCGGAGGTGACCTGTCTGTGAGTGCCAATTCACGTATTACAAATGCCTATGAAAACGCTTTCTGCCTGCCCTTAAATCCTTCATCAAAATATGTACTGTTTAGTGACTGCCACCGCGGAACAGGCAGAAGCAATGATAATTTCCTGAAAAATGAATATCTCTATCTTGCTGCCTTAAAATACTACTTTTCCCACGGCTTTACTTATATTGAACTGGGTGACGGCGATGAACTTTGGGAAAACCGTTCCATGTGCCCGATTCGCGAAATGCATGCCCAAAGTTTTGAACTGCTCTCCCGCTTTTATGCGAAACACCGGTTTTACGCCGTCTACGGTAACCACGATATTACCAAACGCAGTGCCCACTTTAGCGGACGTTGTTTTTCTTCGTGCTTCTGCTGGCAGGAGCAGTGTGAAATCCCGCTGTTTCCCGAAATTACATTTTATCCCGGAATTATTTTAAAAGACTGCGCCAAAAGAAAAGACCTCTTTTTACTGCACGGACATCAAAGTGATTTGTTAAACAGCACCTTCTGGCGGCTTTCACGGTTTCTTGTCCGCTATGTATGGCATCCTTTGGAATCCCTTGGAATCCCTGATCCAACCAGTGCCGCCAAAAACCACACAAAGAAAAATACTACGGAAAAGAAGCTGTCCGCATGGGCAAAACAGCACGAACTGATTTTGATTGCCGGTCACACCCACCGCCCCGTTATCGGAAACCGTACCTCTCCGTACTGCAACATCGGAAGCTGTGTATCCCCCGCCGGTATTACTGCGATTGAAATCGAAAACCGTTGTATGACACTTATCAAATGGTCACAGGGCACGCGCAGCGATATGTGTCTTCAGGTCTTACGTGAACCGCTCGGCAGCCCGCTGTGCATTGACGATTTTTTGTAATAATTAAAGCCCCTGCAGCAGTCCGGGTTCTTTGTACCGCTCTCCAAAAGATTAGATTTTTACGTCTAACCTTTGGAACCGGTACAATTTACCATGTCTGCCAAAGGGGCTTATTCTTTATCCGCTATATATTCATTTTATACAGGTGGAAAATTCGTATCTATTTCTGCATTTCCTCCATCAGATATTCAACCGCTGTATTCCACTGAGTGTCCTCATTTTCATCTGTTCCCTGTTCTACCGCAATATCAGGTGTCACTCCCTGTCCATGGATATTCTGACCGTTTGATGTGTAATATTTTGCCGTTGTCAGTTTTATGGCACTTCCGTCCGTCAACGGCTTAATCGTCTGAACGATTCCTTTTCCAAAGGTCTGTGTTCCGATAATTTCACCCTTGTCGTAATCCTGCATGGCACCTGCAAAAATTTCCGAAGCACTGGCACTGTTGCCGTTGACTAAAACTGCTATCGGTATATCCAGTTCATGACCGTCTGTCCCCTTATACTCTGTCCTTTTGCCACTTTTGTTTTCTGTATACACAATCAGCCCGTCCGGCAGTGTGTAATCCAGCATTTTTACAACTGTATCCAGCACACCGCCCGGATTATCACGCAAATCAATCACAAGTGCCTGCATGCCCTCATCTTCCAGTACCTGCAATGCATCCTTGTACTGCTGTGTCGTTACATCTTCAAACTGTGAAACAGACAGATATCCAATCTGATTTTCCCGCATTTCATATTCAACCGTCTGCGCCTTGATTTCATCACGGACAACCTCAACGGAAAATGCCGCATCATCACGGACGGCATCCAAATGCACACTCGTTCCTTTTTCACCTTTTATCAGCGCAACCGCACTGCTTAAATCCATGTCCGTAATATCAGTTCCGTCCACTGTTGTAATTTTATCGCCATTGCGAAGTCCCGCCGCATAAGCCGGTGCGTCTTCATACGCGTCAATCACCAGCACTGCACCGTCATCACTTTTCTGGCAGACCGCGCCGATACCATAAAACTTTCCGGTTGTGGATTCCACCAGACTCTGATATTCATCGGGTGTATAATAAACCGTATATTTATCACCGTAAGATGCCAGATACGCCTTGTAAATCATCTCTTTTGCCGTATCCGTATCCACATCTTCCATGTAGAACAAATCCATTAAAGAATCCATTGCATTCAGCTTTGCTTCTACCTCGCTGCCAATGCCTTCATCTTCTGTCGTTGCTGTATCCTGCACATAAATTTCACCATTTACGCCTATATGGACAAATCCTTTGTGATAAAAAACGTTTAAAAGAACAACACCTGCCAGTATGGCAATTGACAAACCGGCTATCGCACCGAATATCAGACCTCTGCCAAATCCGCTCTTTTTCACCGTCTGCTGATTTTCTTCTAACTCATTCATGCGCTGTCTAAATCCTTCCTGCTGTTTTTACGGCTTCCTTCCTTATAAATATGCTGTTCTGCAGCTATATATCTTCACCTATGCCGTTCTTTATAAGTAATTTTCTTTACAAATACGACTGTGGATTCACATACGTTCCATTCTTAATCATTGCAAAATGCAGATGGACACCATTTGAATTTCCTGTTGTTCCCATCAATCCAATGGTCTGTCCCTGCGTTACGGTATCACCGACCGAAACCTTCAAAGCCGAACAATGCATATAAACCGTACTGAATCCGTTTCCATGGTCAATCGTAATATAATTGCCCGCAGTTGCACTATATTTTGCAATAATAACAGTTCCTGATGCTGAAGCATAAATCGGATCACCGGCAACACCAACACTGACTGCACCGATATCCAGTCCCTTATGCGGCGAACTTCGATCCTCCGTATCACCAAACGGCGATGTAATACGCTTTGAAACCGTTGGCCAGATAAATCCACTGCTTGACGGTGTTGAACTATTTCCGCCGTTACTGCTGCTATTACTGTTACTATTGCTATTCTGTCCCGAGCTGCTGTTTTGATTCTTCTTTTCTTTCTCGGCTTTTTTTGCTGCCGCATCTTCCTGCTGCTTCTTCGCTACAAGATTTAAGATTTCATTCTCCTGCTCCTGCATCTCTTTTTCAAGCTGCGCCTTTGTCGATGCTGTCTGTGTCGTCTGTGTTGACAGCGCCGCAAGTTCCTGTTCCTTTGCCTGCTGTACCAGAGCCAGCGCTGACTTCTGATCTTCAAGTGAAATCTTCATCGTATCCAATTCCGCATAATCGCTTTCCAAATTCTGTTTTGTCTGCTCAATATACTGAATCGTTTCTTCATACTCCTGAAGCTTCTGTCTGTCATACTCTGAAATTTTTGTAATATAATCCGCTTTATTTAACAAATCCGCAAGACTCGATGAAGACAGCAAAATGTCCAGATATGTATCTTCATTTCTCTCATACATAAACTGGATTCTTAATTTCATCGAATCATACTGCACATCTGCATCAATTTCAGCCTGTTCCAGATTGACCTTGGCTTCTTCTATCTGATTCTGCATATCCTCAATCTGCGTATTCAGTGACTGCAGACTGCTATCCAGCGTTGACATTTTTCCGTCCAGCTGTTCGATATAACTTTTCGTATCCGCAGATTCCTGTTGGAGCTGTTCCAGCTGTTTTTTCGTATCTTCATACTGACTGCTTAACTGGTCCTGCTTATCTTTTGCCTGATTCAAATCTGTTACTGTATCCCCAAATGCGCGGATTCCGTTTCCAAACGGCGCATTGACATAAATGACCAGCATAAACAGAATAAGAACTACGGAAATCCCTCTTTTTATTCGCCTATGTGCCATACTTTCCTCCATTCTTAAGCGACTATGCCCATCCGGGTATATGTTTCGCCCCAAAAACGAAAGGTGCCACGCAAGAGTCATCTCGTGGCTTTCCTGCGACAGCACCTTGTTGTTCATTAAACGTTTGCGTGCTTCCGTACAGCAAAGAAACTGCCCAGTGCACCAATTCCAATACCCAGCGCGATTGCAACCGGTGTAAGAATCCGGAATACTTCTGATACCGGGAGAAATGCCAGAATGTTATTCAAAATTGAGAATTTATCCAAAACATATGCAATAACATTCTGATACATATAACGGAAAATCACAATCGGAATAATCGCACCGATGATACCAATTGCAATACCCTCTACGAAGAACGGTGCATTAACAAACGCATCCGTTGCTCCAATAAATTTCATAATTGAAATTTCCTCTTTACGGACTGTAATACCAATGACAATCGTATTGGTAATCAGGAAGATGGAAACTGCGAGCAGAATTATAATCACTGCAATTGCCACATATCCAACCAGCTTTGCCGCACTTGACAGACCGCTCGCTGTTGCTTCGGAACGGTTGACCTGACGCACACCGTCCAGATTTTCAAGATATGTAACCAGCGTTCCCTGCATTCCCGCATCACTTAAATAAACTTCATAGGATGCCGAATTAATCAGCGGATTATCCTTAAAGCCTTCCGCAAGATCCGGATATGCTGCAAAATATTCTGACTTAAAGTTATTCCATGCTTCTTCAGCCGATGTATAATGAACGCTTGAAACCTCTACACGGTTGCTGATTGTATCACCCAGCTTCTTAATCTCTGTATCCGAAAGTCCTTCATCAAAGAACACCGTAACACAGACTTCATTTTCAGCTTTCTTTACCATATACTCAAAATTCATCATAATAGAATAAAAAACGCCAAACAAAAATACACATGCTGCAATGGTGGCAATTGAAGCCAGGGAAAACAGCCTGTTTCTATAAATATTTTTGAAACCCTGTTTCAAATGATAAAATATTGACCTAATCTTCATAGAAATATCCACCTTTTTCCAAATCGCTGATTATTTTACCTTCACTCATGGTAATTGTTCTCTTTTTCATCTGCTGTACAATTTCCATATTGTGTGTTACCACAAGCACCGTTGTTCCCTGCTTATTTGCCTGATTTAAAATCTTCATGATTTCGGCCGAATTGGCAGGATCCAGATTACCGGTCGGTTCATCGCACAGTAAAATTGCCGGACGATTCACTAACGCTCTGGCAATCGCAACTCTCTGCTGTTCACCACCGGATAATTCATTCGGATATGCCTTATACTTGTCCAGCAGACCAACCATGGAAAGCATGGACAATACACGGCTTTTAACCTGTCTTGTCGGTGCTTCAATGACCTGCTGTGCAAATGCAATATTTTCAAATACATTTCTGTCCGGTAACAGACGGAAATCCTGAAAAACAACACCGATATCCCTTCTTAAATAAGGCAGCTTCTTTCTTGTAATTTTATTCAGATATTTTTTATTAACATAAATCTTTCCTGTTGTCGGGTCTAATTCCTTTAACAACAGCTTAATGAGTGTAGACTTACCAGAACCACTCTTACCTACTATAAATACAAACTCACCCTTCTGGACATGCAGATTAATCCCGTTCAACGCCGGGACACCAGAAGAATACGTCTTTGTAACATCCTCTAAGATTATCATCCGTAATCTCCTCCATTAAAATGTATCAATACTTTCCATATACTTCATATATTTTACAACCATCAGCGCAATTTTAAATGTAATCGCATCATCAAATATACGCAGATCCAGTCCTGTACTCTTTTGCAGCTTATCCAGACGATACACCAGTGTATTCCGGTGGATATAAAGCTGTCTGGACGTTTCTGAAACATTCAGGCTGTTTTCAAAAAACTTATTGATGGTTGACAGTGTTTCTTCGTCAAATTCATCTGGCGATTTGCCATCAAAAATTTCCTTAATAAACATCTGGCACAACGGCATCGGCAGCTGATAAATCAGGCGTCCGATTCCAAGGCGGTTGTATGCCACCACATTCTTGTCGCTGTAGAAAATCTTTCCGACATCCAGTGCCATCTTCGCTTCCTTATAAGAACGCGAAACTTCACGAATATCATTGACTATCGTACCGTATGCAATATGTGCAGCACTCATCGCTTCCGTATTGAGCATATCAATAATAACCTCTGCGGTCTTATCCAGCTCATCGTAAGTTTCCGTACCTTTGACTTCCTTTACGAGAATGATATTTTTCTCATCGACCGCCGTGATAAAGTCACGCACTTTTCCCGCAAACAATGTACGCACTGTTTCCAGCGCACTCGTATCCTTTTCATGTTTTGTTTCAATAATATATACGACACGTTTCACATCTGTTTCAATATGAAGCTTTTCAGCTCTTGTATACATATCTACCCTCAGCAGGTTATCCAGCAATAAATTCTTAATGAAATTATCTTTGTCAAACCGCTCCTTATATGCCACAAACAAATTCTGAATCTGAAATGCTGCAAGCTTTCCGAGCATATACACATCGTCGCTTGTTCCTTTTGCTAAAAGAATATATTCTAAATTCTGGTCATCTAATACCTTGAAAAACTGATATCCATTCACTACCTGGCTTTCTGCCGGAGAGTCCATAAATGCAATCGCATCTGCAATGCAGTTTTGCGCATCCTCAAATGTTTTCGCTGCCACTTTACCATCAGCATCTATTACACAGAAATCAACTCTTGATATAGCCTTCAATCCATCAACTGTCGTTTGTAAAATCTGATTCGATATCATCCCAAACTTCCTTTCCTTTGATTTTAGCTAGTTCTTTTACTATTGTAATGCAATTTGCCAAAAAAAAAAAGAGGAAATGCACAATTTCTATACATTTCCTCAAAAATTTCATGAATTTTAGATTTACATTACGATTCTTGGAACCATTTCTACAGATTTCATATTACGTAACTTATTCAAATTAGTGAGTAATAACCTGTTCTGTTTCCTTATCGAATACGTGAAGTCTTGCAATATCCATCGCAAACTTAACTGTATCACCAGGACGAGCTGTTGTACGAGGATTAACCTTTGCTGTACATGTTGTCTGTGCAATATCATAGTGAAGGTTAACTTCTGCACCGAGAAGTTCATATACCTTAACCTGAGCTTCAAATGTATGATCAGAATGAGCTGCAACAAACTCTTCATCATCCTTGATATCTTCTGGACGGATACCAACTACTACAGTCTTACCAACATAGCTCTTAAGCTTTTCGCTCTTTTCAGCCGGAAGTGTAATAGCTACTGTATCGCTCATCTTTAATGTTACCTGTGAACCGCTCTGAACAACTTCAGCATCAATTAAGTTCATCTGAGGTGATCCGATGAAACCAGCAACGAAAAGATTGTTTGGTGTATTGTAAAGGTTGCTTGGTGTATCTACCTGCTGGATGATACCATCCTTTAATACAACGATTCTTGTACCAAGTGTCATAGCTTCTGTCTGGTCATGTGTTACATAGATGATTGTTGTTTCAAGTCTCTGATGAAGCTTAGAGATTTCGACACGCATCTGAACTCTTAACTTTGCATCAAGGTTTGAAAGAGGTTCATCCATAAGGAATACCTTAGGGCTACGAACGATTGCACGACCCATGGCAACACGCTGTCTCTGACCACCTGAAAGAGCCTTTGGCTTACGATCAAGTAAATGTTCAATATCAAGAATCTTAGCAGCTTCATGAACAGCCTTATCGATATCAGCCTTTGGTACTTTTCTTAACTTCAGACCGAATGCCATGTTATCATATACTGTCATATGTGGATAAAGAGCATAGTTCTGGAATACCATCGCGATATCTCTATCCTTAGGTTCTACATCATTTACTAACTTATCACCAATCCATAATTCACCTGAACTGATTTCTTCAAGACCAGCGATCATACGAAGAGTTGTAGACTTACCACAACCTGAAGGTCCTACGAAGATGATGAATTCCTTATCAGCGATTTCAAGATTAAAATCCTTTACGGCAACAAAACCGTTCGGATATACTTTACAAACATTTTTAAGTGATAAACTTGCCATTTTAAAATATCCTCCTAAATAAATGACGCCTTTCGCTTTCGCATCTTGCCCGCGTCTGTTGTTGTAATAAATAATACAATAATCAGCCGATAATTACCATATTGTATTTCAACAAATATATGCGGATATTTTCGTCAAATTTACTATAGACACTGATTTACTGTAACTTTTGTACAAAACCGTTCCCCATTACTTCACGAACATCACCAACGATTAAAAAGCTGTTTTCGTCTATTTCCATTACGATTTCTTTCAGATACGGTATCTGTTTGATTGAAACCACGCACAGCAGCACACTTTTTTCCTGCTGCGTATAGACCCCGCTTGCAGGAAACCGTGTAACGCCCCGGTGTATTTTTTCCATAATAACCGGCGTAATCTGCTCATTTTTATCTGAAATAATCCACACTGCCCTTGCCTGCTTCGTGCCTTCCAGCACCGCATCTGTCACCAGTGCCGTGACATAAACGGCAATAATGGCATACAGACTGACGCTCATTCCGAATACCAGCACACCTGCAATAATAACCGCCATGTCCAGCACCTGAATAATACTTGCCAATGCATACTGGCGGAGAAACCGGTGCAGCAATACCCCCAGCATATCCGTTCCTCCGGTTGTAAATCCGGATTTTAACACCAGTCCGATACCGGCTCCGCAGGCTGTCCCGCCATACACTGCCGCCAGCAGATAATCCGCCGCATCTACGGGAACTGCCGGAAGCACCGCCAGGTACAGTGTAAGTAGTACCGCCCCTGTAACGGTGTTTTTTATAAATTCTTTTCCTTCTATATAAAATGCAGCAATAAACAATGGCACATTTAATGTAACATTGGTAAGCCACAGTGGCACACCGCCCGCCCACACACCGCCGGTTACACGGTTTACAATGACACCGATTCCAGAAAATCCGCCGGTCACCATGCCCACCGACTGATAAATGCTCTTATATGCCACCGCCATTAAAAATGTCCCTGCTGCCAAATACAAATACCGCTTCATCCCACACTCCGCTTTCCTTACTTTTCCCACAGTATGCCCGGAAAATGTGCGGACTATACTAACCAGCGAAAATAGTTCGTTCAGCGAAGTTTTCCTCCACCATCCAACAAAGGTGCCAGACCAAAGTCAAGTAACACTATGATAAAATCCCTCCGGGCTGCCACCCTACTCCGGCGAAAATAGTTCGTTCGGCATCGCCACAGTCCAGCAAATGTGCTGGACCGAAGTTAAGTAACACGTTGAGGGACAGCACATTTGCTGGACCATATTTGTATAAAATGTGACATTTTTTCTCTTTTTTCTTCTTTTTTTTGTAAAAAAGTGTTGCATTTTCCAAATTCTTGTATTATAATGCATACATAAGATACAAACAGTTGATAAGTTATTTGAAAGAGGTGCAATATGGATATAGCTTCTTTATCAACAGCAATGAGCACACAGAACATTTTGAACGATGTCAGTGTTGCGATGCTTAGTAAATCGTTAGATACCGTCGAAGATATGGGCGATGGAATGGTAAAGATTATGGAATCTTCCGTTACTCCTTATCTTGGACAGAATATAGATTACTACGTTTAGTTTTTCTTATTATTTTTTCCTTTCTCATTTTCTTATAAAAAAGGAGCTGTTATGAAGTAATTCATATACAACTCCTTTTTTATTTAGTTTCTAAACCTTACTTTGATGTAAGGTTCAGAAACTTTTATATTCTTTTTAACTTATGCATTTCCTCTATGTATCCCCCACTCTCGCTCGGTCCCGGCATTCCTGCTTTTCCTGCGGATTCCGGTTTGTGTTTTGCGCTTCCAATTTTCATTTTTTTCTCTTTAATAAAATACAGCCGCCACAATCCACAAAATTACAAGAAATACAACGTTCCAGCCGGTAAATACCAGCATATACTTTCCTTTTTCACTTTGTGGCGTAAGCGCATACTGCTTATAAGAAATCAGACTTGCCATTGATGCAATCAGTGTTCCCAGTCCGCCGATATTCGTGCCGAGAATCAGCGCATTGATATTTTCCGTAAAGCCCGACAGCAGCACCGCCGCCGGGACATTACTGATTATCTGGCTTGCAAAAATTGATGCTGCCAGTTCGTGTCCACCCACATGTGTCCTTAAAAAAGCACTGAAGCCGTCCATATTTTTAATGTTACCCACAAGAATAAAAAATGCCACAAATGTTATCAACAGCATATAATCCGGCTTTGTGAACAACTGTCTGTCCAATACAAAAAGGACACCGATAACAATAGCCAGTAACATTCTGTAATCCAGTACATGAAGCACTGTCAGAATACACAGGAAAAACAATAACAAATATCCACACAGCCGTACTTTCTCATCTTTTGCATTTTCCCGGACCATTTCCTCTTTATCCGATACTTCCGCACCTGACATCTTTCTGTCTGACAGCCCTCTGTCTGCTGCCTTTCTGTCTGATATAGCCCTGCCTGCCGCTCGCTGTTCCAAAATAGCTCTCTCCGCCTGCACCTTAATTTCCCTTTTAGGAATACAAAGCGACGTCACCAGCAGTAATCCAAGTGACACCGCCGTCACCGGAAACATCAGCTTTAAAAACGCTGTAACCGGACTGCCCGACAGCGAATACAGATAGAGATTCTGTGGATTCCCGATTGGCGTACACATACTGCCGAGATTCGCCGCAATAGTCTGCATAACAATGACAAATATCAGATTTTCGGACAAGCCTATCGCCTGCAACACTGCCACTGCAAACGGTACAAAGGTCAGCAGGGCGACATCATTTGTAATCCACATACTCGCAAAAAAGCAGCTGAGTACCAGTACCAGCTCCAGTTGTCTTGCATTCTTTACATAGCACAGCATTTTTTTGATAAGCCATTCAAATAGTCCCACACTGCGAAAGCCCGCAACTACTGCCATAAAACAGAAAAGCAGTGACAGCACGCGGTAATCAATATAATAAAAATAGTCTGCTGACGGGGGCGTAAAAAACATACTCACCACAGCCAGCAGACCCGCAATGCAGAAAGCCGTTTCTTTTTTTACAAATGTTACAAAGGTTTTCACTCCATTCATTTTTCATATCCTCATTCCAAAACATTTTCATGTGCAGAAATCCGCGACTTCATTGATTCCATTCACTTTGTTTTCCATTTACTTTTTCGCAGAAAAGGACAATATTATGCCATTTCCGGCACAATACTGTCCTCTAAAATATTTTTATCAAAAACATTTATTAAAAGAATTCCGCTTCAGCAGCAATCAATGAAATGTATTTAAAAGCCTACTGCCTCAGCAGCCTTTACATAAATTCCGTATACAGCATGTATACCACTGCCGCCGCAACCGTTGCAATCAGTGGTGGTGTTAAAAAACGCTCGCCGTTTTGCGGTTTAAAGCCCTTATGCAGCTGTTCTTTCAGATACTCCCATCGTCCGTTTCTGACTGCAATCTTTTTAAACAGCAGATAGGCAATTCCTAAAAAACCTGCCGCCACAAGCCCAAGCATCACAACCTGTGCAATAATCACCGGCACACTGTTCATTGAACTTTCCGCTGCTTGCGCACTCTGTTCAAGCAGTTCACTGCCGCCTGATGTCATTGACACCAGCTGCATCATAATGATTGAATATGAATTCGCTGCAAAATGCGCCAGCATTGATGAATACATAGAGCCTGTCGCTTCAACAAGCAGTGCAAATACAATCCCCATTAACAATGCATAGCTTAACTGATTGATATTCAAATGCATCAGTCCGAAGACCAGTCCGCTAAGAACTGCCGCCCCTAAGATGCCGTTTTTTCTGTAAGAATGATAAATCAGTCCACGGAAAACAAATTCTTCCACACACGCAGGCAGTACTGCAATAATCAGAAGCTGCACAACAAATGGATATGCAATCAGCTCCTGCACGGAATCCTGCACGTAGTTTGTTGAAAACAGACTTGTTAAATTGCTGACAAACAGCATCGTCGGAACAAGTGCATAGCCAAACAGAAGGCTTAACAGCCCGTCCGATATCCGCAGTCTGCGGTACGGCATACACGCAATAATATTAATCTTATGTATTGCCACATAAATCAATGCCGGAAGCAGTACAATTGCCTGACTGAGCAGATAACTACCCCAAAGCGGCATATTAATGTCCATCACTCCAATGACCGCCCCTGCAAGAATGGACAGTAGAATGTAGCTTATAAAAAGAACCGGAATAAATCTGTTAATTCGTTTACACATAGATTACTTCCATGCAATTGCTTCAACTTCAAGTAAAACGTCCTTTGGCAGTCTTGCAACTTCTACACAGGAACGTGCCGGAAACGGTTCTTTGAAATATTTCTTATAAATTTCATTGATTTTGCCAAAATCGTTCATTTCCTTGATAAATACGGTTGTCTTTACAATATTTTCTACCTTAGAGCCTGAATCTTCTACCAGATGGCAAAGATTTTCAAATGCCTGCTCTGCCTGTGCTTCCACACTACCGGTAACTAACTCCCCTGTTGACGGATCGATCGGGATCATGCCGGATGTGTAGATCATACCATTGACCTCGATTGCCTGAGAATACGGTCCAATTGCCGCAGGTGCCTTATCTGTACTAATTACATTTGCCATAATAAAAACCTCCAATTATCATTTTTTACATGGTAACACTATTTAATGAATTGTACTAGCATTTTTTTGCAGATAACAGTATACTGAAAGTATTAAATTCATGGAGGATAATTATGACCAGTAAAATAGAACTTGGAAAATTTCAAGAATTGATCGTTGTCAAGCAGACCGACTTTGGTGTGTTCCTCAATACCCCGACAGGAGCTGAGCAGGACAAGATCCTTCTTCCAAAAGCCCATGTACCACAAGGCACACAGCTTAAAGATGTACTAAATGTATTTGTGTATAAAGATTCCGAAGACAGACCAATTGCAACAACCTTAGAGCCGGATATTACCTTAGGCGGTGTTGCAAGACTCTATGTAAAAGAAGTAACTCCGATCGGCGCTTTTTTGGAATGGGGATTGAGTAAAGATCTGTTTCTTCCTTTTAAGGAGCAATTGTATCCGGTCAAAGAGGG
>ERZ834694.1360-NODE-1360-length-22203-cov-4.168142_pt1 | contig 22203 bp, 20 predicted proteins | sample MGYA00519691_ERZ834694 | MGnify/ENA primary metagenome ERZ834694 (study PRJEB31850, sample SAMEA3708758) | human gut metagenome | biome: human gut; feature: human-associated habitat; material: faeces | place: China | collected 2014 ... | reverse complement strand
TAGCATCAGCTCCGGCTTCTACCAAGGCACGCATACGGTCCAACGTATCGGCAGTTACTCCGACTCCTGCTGCCACACGCAAACGCCCCTTCTCATCCTTGCAAGCCATCGGTTTGTCTTTTGCTTTTGTAATGTCCTTATAAGTAATCAAACCAACCAACCGGCCATCCTTATCCACCACAGGCAATTTCTCAATTTTATTTTCCTGCAAGATTTTAGCCGCAGCCGAAAGGTCTGTCTGCTGATGTGTCGTGACCAGATTCTCTGAAGTCATCACTTCATCTATCTTACGGTCGGGATTCTGTTCAAAACGCAAATCACGGTTCGTAACGATACCCACCAATTTGTTTTCATCGTCTACAACGGGAATACCTCCGATATGATACTCGCTCATCATATTCAGCGCATCTCCCACCGTACGTCCGCGTTTAATCGTCACCGGATCATAAATCATACCGTTTTCAGCACGTTTCACGATAGCCACCTGACGAGCCTGTTCCTCTATGGACATATTCTTGTGAATCACACCGATACCTCCTTCTCGTGCAATGGCAATAGCCATTGGAGCCTCGGTTACAGTATCCATTGCAGCCGTGACGAAAGGCACTTTCAATTCAATGTGACGAGAAAACTTTGTGGTCAACTCCACCGTACGTGGTAAAACTTCTGAATAAGCAGGAATTAACAATACATCATCGTAAGTTAATCCATCCATTACAATTTTATCTGCAATAAATGATGACATAGGCTTTAAATTTATTGCATGCAAATATACGCATTTTATATGAAACAGCGACCTTTTTTTGTTTTTTTTGTGATAAAAGGCGGCCTCATCGCCTCAAAAATGATATGGCCGCCTTACCTTTTTCCCTTCACATCTCACAGGCTACAAAAGAAGGAAACGAATACGGGAACACTCAAATCTATCAAAACGCCATGTAGAATCGCGATCGGCATCATATCCTTACCGGAATAACGCAGGATAGAAGGCAACAGCACATCCATCGAATTGACTCCTGCTGCCGAAATCGGAGCAAACCTCCCGAAACATTTACGGATAAGAGGAGTTCCCAACAAGGCCATCATTTCACGAAATATATTGGTCAATAGTGCGATTGTTCCCAATTCCGTTGCCAACTGAAGCCCTAACGACGGTTCCTTAAACTGGGTAATCAAAATGGAAGACAAAGAATAGTAAGCAAAACCACTCCCCACCGCCATACAGTCAAACACACTCCATTGGCTTAACAACAAACTGGCTAACGCCGAAAAAAGCAATGTTCCGACAATCGTCCCCAAAGGAATGATCAACATTTTCGGAGTAAAATGAGCCAGCATCCCCTTCAAGTTCTCATTGCTACCTATATTGATACCCACCTGAAACATCAATACATATAATATATACATCGAAAGATTGTGCGTATCGAGTTGTATGTGGACACCAAAACCTATCAGACAACCTAACAAAAAGAACAAACAAACAATCATACTTCCTTTCATCATTCTCCTCCCTTCCTAAAAAAAAGATAATATACCAACCAAGCTGCTATGATACTGCCCAACACACTGAAACAAGCCAGCAAAGCCGCCTGTCCGCTAAATCTTCCCAAATTACTGACGATTAAATTGTTCGACCCGACCGATATCCCCAAGATAAAAAGCATAGCAAAAACAGTCAACGGAATGGTCTTCTCCGTTTTTCGCATGAGTTTCAAGTCACGCAACAAATAACCGGCTCCCAATCCGACGAACATAATAGATATAATCTTAAACATACACGAAACACATTAAAAGGGTAAAACATTCCAGCCCGCCCTTCTCGCAAAGAACCTGCCGTACTCTCTAAAAATCTCACGATGAAAATGTTCGGAAAAAGAATAGCATCCTACGTGCCCTTCATACGAACAGCACCGCATTAGAAAATTATTCCGAACTTACCCTTTTCAAATAAAGCCACTGAACCAGTGCACATGCACGAGGAAACGCTCGCAAAAAGGAGAAATCCTTTTTACGTCTCGCAACATGTGATATATTAGGGTTTGCTGGTTCATGAATCTATTTATTATAATACTGCACGACAAAGATACGCAACTTCTGCCGAACTACCAAATTATTCTGCGAAACAATATGCCACAAAAAAGGGTGTAAACAGCATTTGTCTACACCCTTACAGCTTTATCTTTTTCAAAAATCGTTTCGTCTGTTATCAATTTGCCATTTCGGAAATAAATTTGATTCGCACCAAACGGACTTCTTCCTCTGTATAATCGTCCCCCAACTCGTCCATGGCAACAGCTAAGCTGTCTGTCTCCGACTCTTTGAAGTAATCATAAATATCCAGCAAATGGTCTTCATCCATTGCCTCATCCAGAAAATAGTCGATATTCAGTTTCGTTCCGGAATAAACAATCGCCTCTATCTCATCCAACAACTCGTTGAAATCAATACCCTTAGCCGACGCGATATCATCCAACGCCACTTTGCGATCGATACTCTGAATGATACTCACTTTCAACTTCGACTTATTGGCCACCGTACGTACCCTCAAGTCTTCCGGACGCTCAATCTCATACTCTTCGCAATGCTGGCGTATCAAATCGCAAAACTCCTTTCCGTAACGTTTTGCCTTCCCGGCACCGACTCCCGGTATGTTCTGCAGTTCCTCTATGCTGACCGGATACATCGTCGCCATCGCCTCCAACGAAGGATCCTGGAAAATGACATAGGGCGGTACATTCAAGTTCTTGGACATCTTTTTACGCAAGTCCAACAATGCATTGAACAACGCCGGATCCGTCACGCCTGTACCTCCTCCGGAACGGCTTACCACCTCTTCATCGTCATCTTCAAACTCATTGTCTTCCGAAACCATGAAAGATTCCGGCTTCTTCATGAACTTACGCCCCTTTGCCGTCAACTTCAGGATGCCGTAATTCTCAATCTCTTTCTCCAGATAACCGGCTATCAATGCCTGCCGGATGACAGCATTCCAAAACTTTTCCTCATGTTCGTCACCGCATCCGAAACAATCCAGATCAGCATGCTTATGAGCGATAACCTCGTCTGTCTCCTTACCAACTAATACATCTATAATATAATCTGCCTTAAAATTCTCTTTCACTGCTTGTACAACCTCAAGCAGTTCCTTTAATTGATTCTTTGCTTCCACTTTCTTTTTCGGGTGTAAACAGTTATCACAATTACCACAATTCTCCTCATGATATTCCTCACCGAAGTAATGCAACAAGAACTTACGACGACACACGGAAGATTCCGCATAAGCGGCCGTCTCCGAAAGGAGCTGGCGCCCGATATCCTGTTCGGCCACAGGCTTACCCTCCATGAACTTCTCCAACTTCTGAAGGTCCTTGTAGGTATAATAAGTTATGCACAAACCTTCTCCTCCGTCGCGTCCGGCCCTACCGGTCTCCTGATAATACCCCTCAAGGCTCTTGGGTATATCATAATGAATCACAAAGCGTACATCCGGCTTGTCTATCCCCATGCCAAAAGCGATGGTAGCTACAATGACATCAATGCGCTCCATGATAAAATCATCCTGCGTCTGCGACCGGGTAGCCGAATCCATTCCGGCATGATAGGCCCTCGCGTTAATGTCGTTCGCCCGGAGTATTTCGGCCAGCTCCTCCACCCTCTTACGGCTCAAAGCGTAAATAATACCGCTCTTCCCCGGACGCTGTTTGATGAACCTGATAATATCCTTATCTACATTCTTGGTCTTGTTCCTTACCTCGTAATACAGGTTCGGACGATTAAAAGAGCTTTTAAACTCCTTGGCGTCCGTCATCCCCAAGTTCTTTTTGATGTCGCCGCGTACCTTATCGGTTGCCGTAGCCGTCAAGGCTATCACCGGTGCCGCACCGATTTCGTTGATTATCGGGCGAATCCGCCTGTATTCCGGCCGGAAGTCGTGCCCCCATTCCGATATACAATGCGCCTCGTCTATCGCATAAAACGAAATTTTCACATTCCGGAGAAAATCCACATTCTCGTCTTTCGTCAACGATTCCGGAGCTACATAAAGCAACTTGGTCTTCCCGTGCAGAATATCACTCTTCACCATATCTATCGCCCCTTTGTTCAGAGACGAATTCAGATAATGGGCAACGCCGTCATCTCCGCACACCGCCCGGATTGCATCCACTTGATTTTTCATCAAAGCAATCAAAGGCGATATGACAATCGCCGTACCTTCCATCAAAAGAGACGGTAACTGGTAGCACAACGATTTTCCTCCGCCGGTAGGCATCAGAACAAAAGTATCCCTGCCCGCCAACACATTGCGTATGATGGCTTCCTGGTCGCCCTTAAAGGTTTCAAAGCCAAAATACCGCTTAAGAGGTTCTGTCAAATTCAGCATTGCATCCATATCAATAGTTTTCCAATAAAATCAAACTCAGGTTTAACATTGTTGCCCCTAACAAAGTTATAAACAAATACCTCATATTTGCAAATTATTGGGAAACTATTTTCAGGATTTCTTCATTTCTTAACTCAAAATTCCACAAACGTCCTCCTGTTAACTTGCTTTCAAACCGGAGAGGTTGGCCTTTTCCAATTGTTTTTTGGCATATTCCAACGTCACCTTGAACGTCTTTACTTTTTTGGAGGGAATTTCAAACATCGCATCCATCATGATACTCTCCATGATGGAACGCAGTCCGCGGGCACCGAGATTATACTCCACTGCCTTGTCCACGATATACTCCAACGTATCTTCATCAAAAGACAGCTTAATGCCATCCATTTCAAAGAGCTTGACCTGCTGCTTCACAATGGAGTTCTTCGGTTCCGTCAGTATATTGCGCAATGCCGTACGGTCGAGCGGATTCAGATAGGTCAGCACCGGCAAACGGCCTATGATTTCCGGAATCAGCCCGAAAGATTTCAAGTCCTGCGGAAGAATATACTTCATCAGGTTAGACTTGTCGATATGCTGCATATTCTGTACCGAGTTATAACCGACCACATGCGTATTCATCCGCTGGGCTATCTTCTTCTCGATACCGTCAAATGCTCCTCCGCAGATGAACAGGATGTTACGCGTGTCCACATGGATGTAATCCTGATCCGGATGCTTGCGTCCCCCCTTGGGCGGCACATTGACCATCGAACCCTCCAGAAGTTTCAGCAGCCCCTGTTGTACCCCTTCCCCGCTCACGTCACGCGTGATGGAAGGATTATCACTCTTACGGGCTATCTTGTCGATTTCGTCGATAAAGACAATACCCCGTTGAGCAGCCTGTACATTATAATCGGCCACCTGCAACAAACGGGAAAGAATACTCTCTACATCCTCCCCTACATAGCCGGCCTCGGTAAACACCGTAGCATCCACTATCGTGAAAGGCACATGCAATAATTTGGCTATGGTACGAGCCAGAAGGGTTTTTCCCGTTCCGGTGCTTCCCACCATGATTATATTCGATTTCTCGATTTCCACTCCATCGTCCGATGTCTGCTGTGCCAATCTTTTATAATGGTTGTAAACCGCCACGGCAAGATTACGCTTGGCATCATCCTGCCCGATGACATACTGGTCCAGATAAGCCTTAATATCGCGCGGTTTGGGCAACTCGGCCAAATCGAACCCCAAATCATCCTTCTCCTTGTGCTCCACGGGCAAAGAATCTTTCACAATCCGGTAAGCCTGTTGCGCACAGTCGCTGCATATAAAACCATTCACTCCGGTAATGAGCAAAGGCACATCGCGCTCCGCCCTGCCGCAAAAAGAACATGCTTTCTTCATCGCCATTGCATTTACGGATTAAGGACATCGTTAGCCGATTCCGGTTTCTTACGAACCAAAACACTATCTATCATACCATACTCTTTGGCCTCCTGCGCCGTCATCCAATAATCACGGTCGGAATCAGCCCACACCTTGTCGAAATCGGTATGAGAATGTTCTGCGATAATCGTATAAAGTTCTTTCTTCAATTTCTGAATCTCACGCGCCGTTATCTCGATGTCCGAGGCCTGTCCCTGTGCCCCACCCATCGGTTGGTGAATCATCACACGGCTGTGGGTCAAGGCCGACCGCTTGCCTTCGGCTCCGGCCACCAACAGTACGGCTGCCATAGACGCCGCCATGCCCGTGCAAATCGTAGCTACGGGACTGCTGATAAACTGCATCGTATCATAAATACCCAATCCGGCATACACCGAACCGCCGGGCGAATTGATATAGATGGAAATATCCTTTCCCGGATCCACCGAATCCAAATAAAGCAACTGAGCCTGCAACGTATTGGCCGTGTAATCATCTATCTGGGTTCCCAAGAATATGATACGATCCATCATCAAACGGGAAAACACATCCATCTGTGTCACGTTCAACTGACGCTCTTCCAGAATGTAGGGATTGAGATATTGGTTTTGCGCGCTCACTACGTCGTTCAGCACCTGGCTGTTCAAGCCCAAATGCTTCACTGCATACTTTCTAAAATCTTCCATAGTCAAACTATTTATGCGGAAAAAGGAAACACCTGAACAATCTTCCGCCATTTTCGAGCAAATGTACGAAAAATATGTTCGGGGGTTTCCTTCCTTATACTTATTTCACAAAATTAAACCTGCCCCGCTCGAATTAAGCGAACAACTTGTTGAAATCCTCTACGCTGATTTCTTTGTGGTTCAACTTCACGACATTCTTCAATGCGGCCGACAACTTGTTCTCCACGCTGCGGTTTACCAAAGACTCTACCTGGTCTTGCTTCTTCAGCATTTCATTGGCGTAGTTGTCCAACATCTCTTCCGGCACGTTAATCATACCGTACTGAGCAAACTGAATCTTCGTGATATTCTTGGCCGTAGCAATCAAGTCTTCTTTCTCGACCTTGATACCGTAAGCCTTCACCAACTGCTCCTTAATCAGGTGCCAAGTCAGCTCTTCGATGCTCTTGTCGTAATTTTCTTCCACGAACTTCTCTCCCTTGTCTGCATTGCTTACACGCATGAAACGTTTCAGGAAAGCATCGGGATATTCCAACTTGCCCACCTTATTCGTCAGGTAAGTACGTACATCCAAAATGAACTTGTAGTCACTGTCTGCCACAAACTGTTCTGCCAAAATCTCCTTGATTTTATTACGGAACGCTTCTTCGCTCGTTACCGTACCTTTCTCAAAGACTTGGTCAAACAATTCCTGATTCAATTCAGCTTCCTTGAAACGTGTAATCTCCTGCACTTGGAAACTGAAATCCGAAGTCATAGCCGGCACGTCTTCCTTCTTGATTTTCAACAACGAAGCGATTTCCACGTCATGACCATCGTATGCCTTGTTCGGATTGAAGACCAATACATCGTTCACCTTGCAACCGTTGAATACGGCCTTCTGCTCGTCGTTCTTCATATATTCAGGCAACAAAACGGCATTTTCAACCTGTACGCCACCTTCTTTCGTATTTCCGTTCTCATCCAGTTCGGCCAACAAACCCTTCACCATGTCCTTAGCCTCGTAGCTGTCCACATGGTCATAGCTACCCGCACGCTGGGTGTACATCTTCACTTGGCCGTCGATCATTTTGTCGTCCACCTGGATGTCATAATAATCAACCGTGTCTTCACCGCTCAGTTCAGCTTTGAACTCGGGAGCCAAAGCCAAATCGAAAGCAAACGAAAACTCTTCCATCGTATCGAAGTCAATATCCTGCTGACGGTCTTCGCTCGGAAGCGGCTCGCCCAGAATATTCAGATTGTTTTCCTTGATGTAAGCATACAGTTTCTCACCCAGCAACTTGTTTACTTCCTCTGCCGTAATGTCCTTGCCGAAACGTTTTTTCAACAGTCCCATGGGCACTTGTCCCGGACGGAAACCCGGCATACTTGCTTTTCTGCGGAAATCCTTCAAAGCCTTCTCTACCCTGTCGGCATAGTCGGCCTTTTCCATCTTAATGGTAAGCACCGCGCTTACTTTGTCAATGTTTTCTAATGAAATATTCATTTTGAAATCTAATTATTTATATATGATTACTATTATATTTATAATTTGTATTGCACAACAAGCGTGCAAAGATAGCCTTTATCTTTTAATAAATCAAAGTCCTTGCGCACTTTTTTCTTCATCTATCTTCTGGAAGTCTTTCAAACGCAGCACGAAACTGTTCGTCAAGTATTTGGCACGCACCACCTCATTTTCAGACAATTCCTGAGGAGAACCTTGAAAAAGTATCTGTCCCTCGAAGAGCAAATAGGCACGGTCGGTAATACAAAGCGTCTCCTCCACGTTGTGATCGGTAATCAACACGCCTATATTGCGCTTTTTCAGCTTCCACACGATATACTGTATATCCTCCACGGCAATAGGGTCTACGCCGGCAAAAGGCTCGTCCAACATAATAAATTTAGGGTCGATGGCCAGACAACGCGCGATTTCCGTCCGTCTCCGTTCGCCGCCCGAAAGCCGGTCGCCCAAATTCTTGCGCACCTTTTGCAGGCTGAATTCCGAAATCAGGCTTTCCAGCTTTTCCTTCTGGTATTCTTTCGGCTTGCCCGTCATCTCCAACACGGAAGCGATGTTGTCTTCCACCGTCATCTTACGGAATACCGACGCCTCCTGCGCCAAATAACCGATACCGTTACGGGCACGCTTGTAGACCGGAAACTTCGTGATTTCCAAATCGCCGATGAAAATACGCCCCTCGTTAGGCACCACCAATCCCGTAGTCATATAAAAAGAAGTCGTCTTTCCGGCCCCGTTCGGCCCGAGAAGCCCCACAATCTCTCCCTGCTTGACGTCGAACGACACATGATTCACCACCGTACGTTTACCGTACGTCTTCACCAGGCCCTCCGTACGGAGCACTAACCCTGTATTCTGACTGTCCTGAGAAAGAGCTTCTGCCATAAACTACAAATTTGCGTACAAAAATACGAAAATTGTATTAAAAAGCAGCCCCTTGCACAAAACTATTTCCGCCCGCCGCCTCTTTTTAGCGGATTTTCATTAATTTTGTGTGATTTAAAAAGAATTGGACATGCTATTCAACAAAAGTTTGGCTACATTCGGCCGTTATCTGATGCTGATGGGGCGCACTTTCTCACGCCCCGAAAGGATGCGGATGTTTTTCAAACAATACATTAAGGAAATGAGCCAGTTGGGCGTAGACTCCATCGGAATCGTCCTCCTGATATCCTTCTTCATCGGCGCAGTAATCTGCATCCAGATCAAGCTGAACATCCAAAGCCCGTGGATGCCTAAGTTCGTCACGGGATACACCACCCGCGAAATCATGTTGCTGGAATTTTCATCTTCCATCATGTGCCTGATTCTGGCCGGGAAGGTCGGTTCCAACATCGCCTCCGAAATCGGCACCATGCGCGTCACACAGCAAATCGACGCCCTTGAAATCATGGGAGTCAATTCCGCCAATTACCTCATCCTGCCCAAGGTGCTGGGCATGATGACCATGATGCCCTTCCTGGTCTGTTTCAGTATTTTCTCCGGATTCGTAGGGGCCTACGCCACGTCCGTCATCGGACAAGTCATCACGATAGACGACCTGACGTTGGGATTGCAACACGACTTCAACGAATGGTACGTATGGATGGGATTCATCAAGTCCATATTCTTCGCTTTCGTCATCACCAGCGTATCGGCGTTCTACGGCTATACGGTCGAAGGCGGTTCGGTGGAAGTGGGAAAAGCTAGTACAGACTCTGTGGTGAGCAGCAGTGTGCTCATCCTGTTTTCCGATGTGTTACTCACTCAATTGTTATCCTGATGATCGAAGTTAAATCGCTATATAAGTCTTTCGAGGACAAAGAAGTGCTGAAGGACATCAACAGTGTGTTTGAGAATGGAAAGACGAACCTGATTATCGGCCAGAGCGGTTCCGGAAAGACGGTACTGATGAAATGTATCGTGGGATTGTTCCGTCCCACCAGCGGCGAAGTACTTTATGACGGGCGCGACTTGGTGACGATGAACAAACAAGAATGGAAGATGCTCCGCCGCGAAATGGGAATGATATTCCAGAGCGCAGCTTTGTTCGACTCCATGACCGTACTGGAAAACGTCATGTTCCCGTTGGATATGTTTTCCAAAGACTCATACGCCGAACGGGTGAAACGCGCCCAGTTTTGTCTGGACAGGGTGAACCTGCTCGAAGCACAAAAGAAGTTTCCGGACGAAATCAGCGGCGGTATGCAAAAGCGTGTGGCCATTGCAAGGGCCATCGCCCTCAATCCCAAATACCTGTTCTGCGACGAACCGAACTCGGGTCTCGACCCCAAAACCTCGTTGGTGATAGACGAGCTGATTCACGACATCACCGTGGAATTCAACATGACCACCATCATCAACACGCATGACATGAATTCCGTAATGGGCATCGGAGAAAACATCCTGTATATATATGAAGGGAGAAAAGAATGGCAGGGCAACAAAGACGAAATCATGAACTCGACCAACGAACGACTGAACAGCTTCATCTTCGCCTCGGACCTCTTCCGAAAGGTGAAAGAAGCCAATAAATAGCCTCCCCTGTTCATATTCCGACTCGGCTACACGCCCATCTCCATCATACAACGCAGTTCACCGGCATTCTTTCCTTAAAAGGAATCCTGACATCGGTCAATGCTAAAATCACCTTGCTGAAGAAAAAAATCATTCGGCTTAGATTGATAAATCGTTTGGCTTAGATCGTTTTTCCAATCTAAGCCAAACGATTTACACCTTCCAGCAGGTTCATAATCAGAAGTTTACAAAACGACCCGGATAAAAGAAAGATGCTGACGCATTCGTTCTACCGCCACGAACGTTTTTCAAGCATTCGCATTCTTCACATCGCCGACATAAGGCGGCAAAACACCCCAAACGATACCGCCATAAGGCAAACTAAACTGAAAATGAGGATGTCCCCAAAATAGACACATCCTCATTTCCATTCCTACGAACCGGCAAACCGGTTTATTTCAATGCCGACAAAGCTGCGTCATAATCCGGTTCTTCCGTTATTTCCGGAACCAACTGGGCATATATCACCTTTCCGTTCTCGTCCACAATGATTACGGCCCGTGCCGTCAATCCGGCCAAGGGACCGTCCACCATCATCAGCCCGTAATTCCCGGCAAAGTCCTTGCTGCGGAACAAAGATACGGGCTTCACGCTCTCAATGCCTTCAGTCGTACAAAAGCGTCCTTGTGCAAAAGGTAAATCCATGGATACGGCCAATACCTGCACATTCTCCAAATGAGCCGCTTTCACATTGAACTTGCGCACCGATGTGGCGCATACGGAAGTGTCCAGACTTGGAAAAATATTCAATATCACACGCTTGCCTTTAAGACTGCCCAAAGACAAATCACTCAAGTCACCGGCCACAGCCGTAAAGTCGGGAGCCATCTCTCCTTTTTGGGGCATCATCCCGTTTGTATGTACTGCTGTCCCTTTAAATGTCACGGTTTCAAACTGTTTCATAGTTCTCTTTTATTGTTTAGTATCCCGACGTGCAATAGGCACTTATCGGATAGCTCCAAGGCTATGCTACAAATATACGCAAAAGATTCTCATTAAAACATTTCAGTCAGTTAATTATCCCTTTTTCAGGATTCTTTAACTGACTGAAACTATTTCATACTGATTACTGCATCTTCCATTCCTCTCCGCATCGGACCATCGGCAAAGCGATTTCTTCACGCGTGCTGTCTCCGAACAGCACTTCCAGAAAAACGCTGGCGACATCTCCAGATACCGTATCTCCTAATGCCCGGACGGAAACCAACCCTCCCCTACGTTCTTTCTCACGGGAGGCATACTGGGCCACAAGATCGACCATCTGGCTGCGGTAGGACTCCGTCATGCTGTCGCTATAGGCAATAGAATGAATGTAATCTTCGTACTTGCCCTCTATCAAATAATTATAATAGGTCTCGGCTGCCCGGCTTACCTCGCTTTTATCGCTTTTGCCACACGAAACCCATAGGGAAAGTCCTAAAAAGGCCATCCATAGGGGAATGATTTTCCTCATTACTTCTGCCGTATAAAGATATTAATAGGAGTACCGCTGAAATCCCAACGTTCGCGTATCTTGTTTTCCAGGAAACGACGGTAGGGCTCTTTCACATATTGCGGCAAATTGGCATAGAACACAAAAGAGGGAATTTGCGTATCCGGCAGTTGCATGCAATACTTAATCTTAATGTATTTACCTTTGATGGAAGGGGGCGGATAGGCCTCAATCAAAGGCAACATCTCTTCATTCAGTTTAGCTGTAGCGACGCGTTTCTTCCGGTTCTGATAAACCTCCTTGGCTGTCTCAAGCACCTTAAAAATGCGTTGTTTCGTCAAGGCGGAAGCGAATATAATCGGAAAATCATCGAATGGAGCCATGCGATGGCGGATGGCATATTCATATTCGTTCATGACCACCGTCGTCTTGTCCTCTACCAAGTCCCATTTATTGACCACCACAACCAAACTTTTGTTGTTCCGTTGTATCAATTGGAATATGTTCAAGTCCTGGGCTTCTATGCCACGCTCCGCATCCAGCATCAGAATGCAGACATCGGAGTTCTCAATGGCCCGGATGGAACGCATGACGGAATAATATTCCAAATCTTCCGTCACCTTGTTTTTACGGCGGATACCGGCCGTATCTACCAAATAGAAATCAAACCCGAACTTGGTATAACGGGTATAAATGGAATCCCGGGTGGTTCCGGCGATATCGGTCACGATATTACGTTCTTCTCCGATAAACGCGTTGATTAGGCTGGACTTGCCTGCATTCGGTCGCCCGACAACGGCAAAACGAGGGATATTCTCATCAGTTTCGTCATCGGTAGTTTTAGGGAATTTTGAGACTATCAGGTCCAACAATTCCCCCGTACCGCTTCCGGTTGCCGCCGAAATGCAATAAGGGTCGCCCAACCCCAAAGCGTAAAACTCTGCAGCACTGTATATCCATTCATTCGTATCGGCCTTGTTGGCTACAAGGATAACCGGCTTTTTGGTACGCCGCAAGATATTGGCCACGGCTTCGTCCAAATCCGTCAAACCGTTCCGGACATCCACCAAAAACAATATGACATCCGCTTCTTCCGTCGCCAACATCACTTGCTTGCGGATTTCTTCCTCAAATATATCATCCGAGTTTACCACCCAACCGCCGGTGTCTATCACGGAGAACTCACGTCCTGTCCACTCCGACTTCCCATACTGGCGGTCGCGCGTCGTCCCGGCTTCATCACTGACAATCGCATGACGTGTCTGAGTCAAACGATTAAAAAGAGTAGACTTACCCACATTCGGGCGTCCGACTATTGCCACTATATTTCCCATAAATTATCGAATTTCGGCTTCACAACCTGATTATTAATCTAAATTATACCCAAAGCTTTTCAAAGCCCGTTCCGAACTTCTCCAATCCTTATCCACCTTCACAAAGGTCTCCAGATAAATGCTTTTACCGAAGAATTTCTCCAAAGACTTCCGAGCTTCTGTGGAAACTTTCTTTAATGCCACTCCCCGATGGCCGATGATGATGCCTTTCTGAGAGTCGCGCTCCACATAGATAACGACATTGATATGAATGGATTTTGCCTCTTCCTTGAACTGTTCCACTACGACTTCCACAGAATACGGAATCTCTTTATCGTAATATAATAAAATCTTTTCACGGATAATTTCAGTTACGAAGAAACGGGCCGGTTTATCGGTCCACTGGTCCTTGCCGAAATATGGAGGGGAATCCGGCAAAAGTTCTTTAATGCGATTCAACACCGTATCTATGTTGAACTTGCACAAAGCTGAAATAGGTATGATTTCGGCCTTGGGCAGAACGGCATGCCAAGCTTCCACCTTCGAAGTCAGTTCCTGCTGGTTGCTCACATCGATTTTATTGATAAGCAACAACACGGGAACATCCATCTTGGACACTTTCTCCAAGAAGTCGCCATTCTTATCGGGTGTCTCCACCATATCCGTCCACGTGACCGGGGGTGTCGATCAGGTTGAACACATAGGCGTCTTGCAAAGCTGATTCCGAGAAATTCAACATAGACTCTTGCAACTTGTAATTAGGCTTCAAGACCCCGGGGGTGTCGGAAAAACAAATCTGCATGTCTTCCGTATTCAAAATCCCCATGATACGGTGGCGCGTGGTCTGCGCCTTAAAGGTCGCAATGGATATACGTTCCCCGACCAGGAGATTCATCAGCGTGGACTTTCCGACATTCGGATTACCTACAATATTCACAAAACCAGCTTTATGTGCCATAATTGCTCTGTTTTTTTCTTTGAATAAAAAAACGCATCTATAAACGGATGCGTTCTTTTTTATGATGTCTTTTTTGAAGGATTCTCTTTTATCCCTTATTTACTTACCTGCTCCGTCGTAGCCCCATTTCATATAAGCGGCTCCCCATGTGAATCCGGCGCCGAAAGCGGTAAAAATCAGATTGTCTCCCTTCTTCAACTGTTGTTCGTAGTCCCACAAGGCCAAGGGCAAAGTGGCTGCACTTGTATTGCCGTAACGTTGGATGTTGAGCATCACTTTTTCCATCGGCAACTCCAAACGGTGTGCTACTGCCTCGATAATGCGTACATTAGCCTGATGAGGAATGACCCAAGCGATATTATCCTTGGTCAATCCGTTACGTTCGGCCACCAAAGCTGAAGCGTCGCTCATATTGGTCACGGCAAACTTAAACACCGTACGTCCTTCCTGATGGAGATAATGCAAGCGGTGGTCTATGGTAAAATACGAAGGAGGGCAAGCGGAACCGCCCGCTTTCATACACAAGAACGGCAACCCTTTGCCATCCGTACGCAAATAGGCGTCCTTCCAACCCAAGTCTTCCGTAGTAGGCTCAACCAATACGGCAGCGGCTCCGTCTCCAAAAATCGGACAAGTCGCACGGTCTGTATAATCGACCATTGAAGACATTTTGTCAGCACCGATAACAATAATCTTCTTATAACGCCCGCTCTCAATCAAAGCGGAAGCCGTATCCATAGCGAAAAGGAATCCGCTGCAGGCTGCCTGCAAGTCGTATGCAAAAGCATTCGTCAACCCCAACTTGCCAATGACAATAGAAGCCACAGAGGGGAAATGATAATCCGGAGTAGAAGTAGAAACAATCACGCAATCAATGTCTTCAGGATTTACTCCCGTTTTCTGCAATAACTGTTTCGCTGCCTTACGGGCCATATAGCTCGTGCCCAAACCTTCTTCATTTAAAATACGCCTTTCCTTTACGCCGATACGAGTCATAATCCACTCATCGTTTGTATCAACCATTCGCGACAACTCGTCGTTGTTCAAGACATATTCCGGAACGTAACCGCCAATACCGGTGATTACCGCATTTATTTTTTCCATTCTTTATTCTGCTTTCTAAAAAAAGTAGCCGGAGAACAATAGTGCTCTCTGGCTATATCTCCCTCACTAATGATTAAACAGCAGCTTCTTTCACGATAGCCACCTTACCTCTGTAATAGCCACAAGTGGGGCAAACAGTGTGATAAATGTGGAATGCGCCGCAATTCGGGCAAACTGCCAACGTAGGCGCTACGGCCTTATCATGAGTTCTTCTCTTACGGGTTCTCGTTTTTGACTGTCTTCTTTTAGGATGTGCCATTTTCTTAAGTATTTAATTATTATCCAATATTTTTTTCAATTTATTCCAACGCGGATCTACCGGTTTGTCACTTTCTTCATCCGCGCTCTTCTCTTCCTCGGAACCATCTGGTTTCTCAGACGAAGTCACCAAATGTGCCGCCAATGCCTCCATCATTTCCACATTGCAATGTCCAGGTTCATGCACGTGTGTGAGCGGAACTTCCAGCACAATAAATTCGTAAATAATCCATGCGACATTCAATATGGCATCTTCGTATGGCAGTATCATCATATCCCCTTCGTCCGCATACTCATCCCCTAACTTTACGGTAAGCATACGTTCCGTCTCTATCTCCACGTCCATATCGTCAAGACACCGATCGCACGGCACATGTACCGTTCCTTTAATATGAAAGGTAAAAACATAAGCTCCCCCGCTTTCTCTTATCTTCAGGTCTGCGTCTGCCTTACCGCTCCTCACTAAAGTCCCTTCCACAGCTTCAAAGAATGCATCATCCAATGCAAACTGATATTCAGCGACATCAGTCCGCATGTTCTTCAAATCAATCTTATAACTGTCAAGTACATCCATTTGGGCTGCAAATTTACAAAAAATAAGCGATGGCGCACAATAAAAAGCACAAAAAACGTTCTTTTTAATACTTTTTCAACTCCACCCTAAAGGTTGTCCCCACACCGATTTCCGAACGTTTCACAAAAATACGTCCTTTGTGATATTCTTCCACTATGCGTTTGGCTAAGGACAAGCCCAACCCCCAACCTCTTTTCTTGGTTGTAAAACCGGGACTGAAGACCGTCTGGAAATGATTTTTCGAGATACCCTTACCGGTATCCGCGACTTCAACAACCACTTTCCCCGCGTCTTCAAAAGCTGTTACTGTGATACATCCTTGTCCTCCCATCGCATCTATCGCATTCTTACAAAGATTCTCTATCACCCACTCGAAAAGCGGAGCACACATATAAGCCTTCAACGGATATTCCGGCAACAGGCAACGGATAGACACTTTATTGGATGTACGGCGGGAGATATAATCTATCACGTGTTCAAGCACTGTGGCTAACAATTCCTCACGGGGTTCCGGCAAAGAGCCGATTTTAGAAAAACGTTCGGCTATCATCTCCAATCGTTTCACATCTTTGTCCATCTCCGGGATAAGCTCATCATGGGGATAAGTCTCTTTTAAAATCTCAACCCATGCCATCAACGAAGAAATCGGGGTACCTAACTGATGGGCTGTCTCTTTGGACAAACCCACCCAGACTTTATTCTGCTCCGCCTTTTTGGAACTCAACAAAGCGAAAATAGCCACTACGACAAAAATAAGAACTACCCCCAATTGTATATAAGGATAGGAAGACAGCCGTTTCAACATAATGGAATCGTCATAACAGATTTCCATAAAATCACCATCAGCACCTTGAGAAGCACCTTCATTCAGATAAATACGAATCACCCGGCCTCCTTGCCGCATGTCTTCCGCCATTTGCTTTACCTCTCTCGTACTGTCGGCTGCATTACTTGCTTTCAATGACAAATTCCGATAGCTATGTATTTCTCCTGATTTATATTGCACGATGACCGGAATGGTATTATTTCCATTCAAAACTTTCAAAACCAAGGTTACATCGGTGTTTTCATCCGCATTGTTCAGCGTTCGCATGGCTTCTGCCCATACTTCCATGTTTTGGTGTTCACCCAAAGCCAAATCACGTACTAAATAGTTGGATATAATGAGAGACCCCACGGCTATCACGATGGCCATGACTACTAACAAAAACTTAACCTGCCTTATCCGGTCATACCACTGCATAACATTTAACTTCTTATACTCCTTTCCCAAAAACGGGCAATCCTCTTTTTTATTGCATCATTGACGCCATTCTATCATCGAAAAAGCGGATGCGCCGCTACTCGACACATCCGCTCGTTTATCCCAAAAAATGTTCAAACCGGGGAGGCTACTTGATTAAGACACCTTTTCCGTTAATGATATAAAGTCCTTTCTTCAACGTTTTGAGAGTCTCTCGATCCGCAGCCTTCTTCACCAGCAGACCGCTTACGGTATAGACATCCACCCTCTGTCCTTTGGCAAGGATCGCATCAATACTCTGCCCCTCTACAACAGTGAAGTCATATCGCAGTTCTGGAGCATTATCGAGAACATTGTTACCCCAGCTATCCGAAGCCTGTTGTATCTTCATAGCCGGTACAACCAAAGTATATGAACCTTTGGCGGTAACTTCTTCTGTCAGTTCTATCTTGATTTCATTGTATTCGTCTCCCATATCCAAAGTGGCACTTACCTTTTCCTGCGTATCTTTATTGATAAGGTAAGCTTCTTCTTGAGAGTCTACATTGGTCACGGCAAAGGTCTCTTTCTGGAATTGCAATACGAAACTCTTCAAAGAGGTTACCTCGCCTTCTGCCGGAGTAATACCCGTAGGCTGGTAGTTGGTAGTCTCAACCTTTTTACCCGTGACTCTATAAGTCAAGTTTACAGACACATTCCAATCCCCCTGAGCATTCAAAACTACCTTCTCCGGCACGACAAGCGTGTACATGCCTGCATCTGCGACCTCTCTTTCCAGCGTAATCAGGATTTGGTTTTCCTGCCCTTCACCTTCTACGGCCGAAACAGTAGCGGAAATCTGTCCGGACAACCGACTCATCAAATACACAGCCGGAGCATCTTCTGACGTATTAATCGTAACGGGTTGGTCGAATGCCAACGTGAAAGTAGATACCGTTTCAACTTCATCCTCGGAAGCCGGTTCTACACCGATTACTTCAATGACAGGACCTGCCTGATGTTCTACGATTGTATATTCGTAACGCACTTCTTTATTCTGCGGACCGGAAAGAACAAAACCCTCCCAATCCTCTTTATTATCCGGACAGCTATACAAACCTTGCGGAATAACCAACTCATAAGTTCCAGAAGCTTTAATAGGTTCCCACTTTTCAGTTGCAAACATCAGCATGATTGTGTTATAGCCTTCACCATAATCAACACCTAATACTTCAATCTTTTCCTTTGTCTCTTTGTTCAACAAATAGGGCATTTCACAATTCAATGTTTCTATATATCCCTCATCATCATACTGTGCATTAATCACTGCATATTGTCCGGAAGCTGTGATTTCGATATAACCGATTTCATCCAAGCCCTCGCTTTCCGGAGCCGGAGCGAGAGCTGCCGGAACTTCTGTATGAACAGCCTTACCAGTGTATTCCAAACGGAAGTTATCGGCCTTGAACCAATTTGAGGAAGCTACCTTAACGAATAATTCACCATTAACAACTTCCACACCGTCTACCGAAACATCCACGCCCGTAGCCTTATCTATTGCAGCGACATTGGCCGTTTTCACACCGGCAGTCAAAGTTAGTGTCGTACCTGCATCAGCAGCAACCAACGCAGTCAGTTTATACACACCATCACGCAGGCCGGTTACCGTCTGCTGTACATGCATATTACTTGTTCCCCATGTATTGAACACGTAATCACCATGCGCATTGGTGATATTATAAGTTCCATTTGAATTTTCCTTCACGCCGGTATCCCCACCGTTGGCAGCGGTCCAAGGTGACAACTCTCCCGTTTCAAACGAAGGATTCTCAATCATGAAAGTATAGTCGAAAGTCTTGCCATTACCAGGGTAAGCCACCAACACGAAAGTCTTGGTAGCTTCTGCCAATTCTGTGCCGATAACCTGAATGGTTTCCAAAGTCACAGCTTCTTCCAAATCGGTATTCGCTTTGGTATATGCGGCGGTGTAGTTCGTTTTGTCTTCAGGGTTATCCACAGTGGCATACATAGCAGACATCATGGCATCTTTGATTTGCTGACCAACTTTGGCATACGCCTCCGTGATTTCAGACAAAGAATTAGTCATGGCTATCACCTTGCTACAAGCATCAGTCAACGCGATGGCATCATCGTCTACGGTCCCGGTTGACGCCATAAGCTCTTCTACTTTTGCTTTCATGGCCTTACCAATCTTCCTATCAGCCACTGCGACATCAAAGGCAGCCTGCAAAGCCGTACGTGCCTCTTCAAGAGAAACCTTCAATTTATCAATGCCCAACAAGCCGATATACGACAACTTGATATTTGTTATTCCAATCCAATCAGCCTTCTCTATCATTTCCAAGCCAAAAGTCAACGAACCATCAGTAACTTCAATGTTTTCCAATACCGGATTGGTATAAAGACCACCGGCATTCTGCAAAGCCACGGTTTGACCGTTTGCTGTGAAATTCACAGTAGCACCGTCATTCTTGAATGCATAAGCAGAAAGCTTATAGATTCCTGTCGGCAAATTATTCTTAGTATATATCAATGTTCCGGTAAATACCGCACCATTATTCCATGCTTCAATATAGCCCGGCTTAATCAAGCCTAATGCCTCATTATTTTTATTGGAAGCACCATTATACTGATAGTTCTTATTAAAACCGGTAAACTCATTCACCCAGCCGTTCGTACTGTTGCCAATACCCTCAATAAAGATTGTGTAATCAAAAAATTCGCCTTGATTAGGAACAGCATTCAAAATATATTCAATGTATGCATTTTCGCAAACTGTCTTTACTCCAGCAAAATCCTCAGGAGTAACAGCAGACTCCAGACCGGAAGCCTTCAAAGCCTCTTTGAATGCATCTGTGACACCAGCCCTTTTCTCTGTGGAGATAGAAATTAAGTTTTCGCAGGAAACCAAATATTCTTCGATTTCCTTGAGCTTAGGCAGCACTTCCTCCACTTCGGTTTTGGTAGTTCTCATCATGGATATGGCAGAATTCAACTCTTCATCAGAACCTACCATATTTTCTGTTTCAGTCAAGGTTGCATTCACCTTTTCCATCAAGCCTGCATTCAAGCCTTCAGTTTGCAAACTTTTCAAAGATTCACGAACTAACTTATACTCATCTAATATTGTCATCTCACGATACAGTTTCATCTCACCTATCAACATCCACGACTGCTGCAAATCGAAGGTACATTCAAAACCCACCGTTATGGTTTTATCTTCGGAAAGAGTAAACTCCAATGTGCTCTGATAAAGATTCTTATTATAGAACGCATCTGCTGCCTGAGGAAAATTATCGGGATAGGGATCCAAACCGGAAACACTACCCAAAGTAGGAATTACAGCACTTTCTTCTCCTGCAATCATTTTGCCAAGAGATTTTGACGGTTCCACATCGAACTTTAATCCCTGACGGAAAAAAGCATACCCCGTCATACGATACTTACCAGCCGGCAGAGTTATGTCCTGCTTGGCACTACCAACCGTACTTTCCAAAGCTCCCCAACCGGCATAAAAGCCATACACATTATACCCCTGTGAAGGCCCGTTATCGGTACAACCCACTAAAGTCCAGTCTGTCTGCTGGTCTTTGTCAATGCTCATAGCGGCATTCTTGATATAGTCGGACGTGATGTCTTTCCATTCACTCTGCGCCCAACCAACCACAGCGAATAAAACCGCTGTTAAACTTAGTAAAATCCTTTTCATTGTTTTAAGAATTAGGTTAACTAATAAAATTATTCACTCTCAATCCCTCTAAAAAGAGGAATAATGTGCAAATATAACAATAATAACAAAAGAATCAAAAAAAGAATAGAAGAAATTCGTTTTTTAATTTAACGTGAGTTCGATATAATTCAAAACAAATTTAGCTTCCTGTCCTTGATAAACCTCACATCAATTGCAGACTTCTACCGTATTAAAGTTATATCTTTGACTCCCAAAAAGATGTGATTGCTTACGATATCCTTTTGGCTTTAGACCGTTTAATCCTTCCTACAGATTTGCTGGCTTGTTTTGATATTGTAAAAATAGAGAATGGCTCAGAAACGATGACGATTTATTTGGACGAGCAGAACCTTCCTCCTTTGTCTTCTTCAACCTTAGCCCATTCTTTGGAATCCAAAGGCTTTCTTCCCGCAATAGAGATTCGGGATTTTCCAATCCGTGACAATAAAGTGACCTTATATGTCCGGCGCCGCAAATGGATTGACAGGACTACCCATCAAATCATTTGCAACACCCTTGAACTTACCGCCAACGGAACGAGACATTCCAAAGAATTCGCGTCTTTTTTAAAAGGATTGCTTTGGAGAAATGCCCGATTACGGCTCGCTCTCTTGAACGCTATTATCACATTGACGGCAATCAGTTTGAACGGTAGTACAAAGAACATTTAAATGACTACCGCACGTGGAGTCAATTGTCCCACGCCGAAGAGCGGCTGTTGTTCCCGGAGAATCGGGAACCGTATTTGAGTATTGACAGAACACCCATTTCCAACGGGGAGTTATACACTATTATCATTAATCGGGAGGCACATGGTGGCAAAAGATCCATTGTGGCTATTGTCAAAGAGACTAAGACTATGTCATCACTGTTGTGGGACAAATCCCCGAGGAAGAACTTCAGAAGGTCCAAAAGGTAACCTGACCTGTCGAACAGCATGCGTAAAATTGCCCGCAGGTGCTTTACGTCAGCCGTCCGAGTCATAGACCGCTTTCAACACCGTGCAGGAAATAAGAATCGGACATCGCCGGGAAGCCATACAGGAAGAAAC
>ERZ834694.1344-NODE-1344-length-22463-cov-4.473759_pt1 | contig 22463 bp, 19 predicted proteins | sample MGYA00519691_ERZ834694 | MGnify/ENA primary metagenome ERZ834694 (study PRJEB31850, sample SAMEA3708758) | human gut metagenome | biome: human gut; feature: human-associated habitat; material: faeces | place: China | collected 2014 ... | reverse complement strand
TCGGCATCTCGTTTTCGTAGAGACCGTACCACACATCGGTATAGATGAAGTCCGCGCCGCGTACGCTCTCGCGGTCATCGGTGACAAGGTAGCTGCCGCCGGAGAGCGCGCAGTTCTTCTTCATGATCTCCTTGTGCTGCTCATTCAGCTGATGACCCTGGGGGCCGTACTGGACAAAGTGCATGCCGAGCTTCGTCGTGATGAAGCCGAGCGACGCGCACACCTGCGTCGCGTCGCCCACGAACACGACCTTGCAGTCCTCTAACTTTTTCCCCTGCGGAAGGTTCTCCACGATCGTGCAGAGGTCGCCGATCTCCTGCGTGGGGTGGTTGTAGTCCGACATGCCGTTGATGACGGGGATGGTGCAGCTTTTTGCGAGCTCTTCGATCGTCTTGTGCTCGATGACGCGCGCCATCACGACATCGACAAGCTTTGAGAGTACCTTGCCCGTGTCGCCGATGGTCTCATGCCCGCCGAGCTGGATCATACCGGGGCCTAAATACTGCGCGTGCCCGCCCATCTGGCTCATCGCGGTCTCAAACGAGACGCGCGTGCGCGTAGAGGACTGCTGGAAGATCATGCCGAGCGTCATGTTGCGCATCAGGGGCGGATAGTAGCCCGCCTTAATGGCCCTTTTGATGGCGAGCGACAAGTCGATGATGTCGAGCAGTTCCTGCTTCGTGAATTCATTGGTGTCGATAAAGTCTTTTTTCATACGATTCCTCCGACATTTCAAGTTGCTTTTTGCCGCGGAGGCAGACGCCGCGGCGAATGCTGCGCTTAGTGTCTGCACTTTTTTCCAGTTCATGCGAAAAAAACTGTGCAACATGACACAAATCGTGCCGTATTCCGTCGCCGCTGTGTATTTTACATAGATTTTACAATTCTCCTCTGGCAGTTTTGACATTTGGCGCGTAAACTATTACTTGGTTATAAATAGGGTCTCAAAAAAGAAAAAAGGAAAGATAGAAAATATGGATATTTTCAATGTGCTCACGATGATCGGCGGGCTGTGCCTGTTCCTCTTCGGCATGAACCTGATGGGCCAGGCGCTCGAGCGCCGCGCGGGCGGCAAGCTCCGCTCTCTTCTCGACAAGATGACCGGCAGCGTATTCGCCGGATTTTTAACGGGCCTTGGCATCACGGCCATCATCCAGAGCTCGTCCGCCACCACAGTCATGGTGGTCGGCTTTGTCAACTCGGGCCTGATGACGCTGCGTCAGGCCATCAACGTCATCATGGGTGCCAACGTCGGCACGACCGTCACGGCCTGGCTTTTGAGCCTTGGCGGCATCGACTCCGGCAACTTCTGGATCAAGCTCTTAAAGCCCTCATCCTTCACTCCCGTCCTTGCGCTCATCGGCATCATCTACTACATGTTCTGCAAGGATAACAAGAAAAAGGACACCGGCATGATCCTGCTCGGCTTTGCCACGCTCATGTTCGGCATGGAGACGATGAGCGGCGCGGTCGCGGGCCTCAAGGACGTCCCCGCGTTCACGAATCTCTTTGTTGCCTTTCAGAATCCCCTCCTCGGCGTGCTTGCCGGCGCGCTGCTCACGGCCATCATCCAGTCGAGCTCTGCGTCCGTCGGTATTTTGCAGGCGCTCGCCGTCACGGGTTCTGTGAGCTATGCTGCGGCCATTCCCATCATCATGGGCCAGAACATCGGCACGACCGTCACGGCCATGCTGTCGTCCATCGGCACGAACAAAAACGCCCGCCGCGCCGCGGTCGTTCACCTTCTCTTCAATGTCATCGGCGTTGTCGTGCTGCTGACGGTCTTCTGCATTGTGCGCGCGGCTTTCGCGCCCGCGCTGCTCAATGAATCCGCCACCATGGCGGGCATCGCCGTCACACACTCGGTCTTCAACGTCCTCTGCACCGCCATGCTCCTGCCCGCGGGCGGCCTTCTTGAAAAGCTCGCCTGCCGCATCGTCCCCGACGATCCCCAGACGCAGGGTGAAAAGACGACCGAGCTCGACGAGCGTCTTCTCCCCACCCCGTCCCTCGCCCTTCGCCAGAGCCGCGCCGTCGCCCGCGAAATGGCGGACTGCGCCGTGCGCGCGCTGAACAGCGCTCTCACCGCCCTTGACCACAACACGCCCGAGCTCGCCCAGAGCATCCGCGACGATGAGGAGCTTTGCGACCACTATGAAGATATCCTCGGCACCTACCTCGTCAAGCTCAGCACGCAGAAAATGGGCCGCGACGAGAGCGAGGAGGCGACCGAGTTACTCAAGACCATCGGCGACTTTGAGCGCATTTCTGACCACGCGGTCAACATTCTCTCCTCCGCTGAGGAGATGGAGCAAAAGGGCCTCACGTTCTCCGGCAGCGCCCTCAACGAGCTCGCCATTCTCACCTCCGCCATCCGCGAGATCCTTTCGCTCTCGCTCAAGTCCTTCTCCTCGCAGGACGTCGCGCTCGCCCAACAGGTCGAGCCGCTCGAGCAGGTCATCGACACGCTCAAAGAGCAGATGCGCACGCGCCACATCCTGCGCATGCAGCAGGGCCATTGCAGCATTGAGGCTGGCTTTGTCCTCTCCGATCTTCTGACCGACCTTGAGCGCACATCCGACCACTGCTCCAACATCGCCGGCTGCGTCATCGACGCCCGTGCGCATAACCTCAACCTGCACGAAACGCTGCGTCAGGCCAAGACTGCCGACGGCAGCTTCCAGCAGACGTACGAGTCCTACGTGGAAAAGTACCAGCTTCCTGTTCCGTCGTCAAACGTGTAAAAAGCGGGGCGCTTGCGAGCGCCCCATTTTTGCTATTTTCTTGCTTGTAAAGCGCCCGTTTCCCTGCTATACTACGGTCATTAGGTCATTTCCGCGCAAACTGTCAATTTTGCGCGGTAGGAAAGGATGATACCATGGACCCGATTTATGAGATCGAATTGCAGGACTGCCCCTACTGCCGCGGCACCGGTACGGTGGAGGATGAGCAGGGCTGGTGCGTTTATGTCACCTGTGTCGACTGCGGCGCGCAGACCGCGCACGCAAGCTACGAGTCCCCCGAGGAACGTCTGGCCGCCGCGCAGCAGGTCGCGCACCTGTGGAACGTCGGCAAGGTTCTGAACCCCGGCGTCGGCGACTGATTCGACTGGAACTGCATAAAAAGGACGGAAGAAAAGCATCTTCCGTCCTTTTTGCGCTCAACCGCCGTTTGAGCGCGCGAAACTCCCCCTCCATTGCACGTTTTCCTGCAATCGGCTATACTGAACTCATCAAGGACGTCCGCACTTTATAGAAACGGAGTTTTGCCTTTATGAACATCGACATCGGCAGCAAGATCAAAACGCTGCGCCTCTCCAAAAGCATGACGCAGGAGCAGCTTGCAAAAGCCCTCCACGTGAGCGCGCAGGCCGTGAGCAAGTGGGAAAACGGCAGCTCGCTTCCCGATATTCAGCTTTTGCCCGCGCTGTCCGTCACGCTGGGAACGAGCATCGACTCGCTCTTCTCCCTCACGGACGAGAACCGCTTTGCCCGCATCGACAATATGCTCTGGGACAAGCGCTTTCTCACACAGCAGGAATTTGACGAAGAGGAGCGCTTTTTGCAGGAAAAGTGCCGCGAGGAGGAAACGCGCCCGCGCGCGACGCTGCTGCTCGCAGAGCTTTACTGCAAGCGCGCACGGGAATACAACGACCTCGCCTCTCCCCTCGCGCGTCAGGCGCTCGCACTGAATCCCGACTGCAAGGAGGCGCACAACGCCATCTTTGACGCCGAGCACGGCGCGTACCTCGACTGGAACGCGACGAACCACTACCGCACGATTGACTTCTACAAGAGTTTTCTTGCCGCACATCCGGAGAACCACAGCGCGCACCTGTGGCTTCTGGACCTTCTCATCGCCGACCGCCGCTGCGCGGAGGCGCGCGAGGTCTTGGACAAAATGCACCGCCTGAATCCGACCTACAACGACGACTTTTACCTCGGCTGCATTCTTTTGCAGGAGGGCCACACCGACGACGCGCTCGCGCATTGGGAGGCCATGTGCTTGAAGTATCCCGACACATGGGAGGTCTACGTCATGCGCGCGAGCGAGCTCGCCAAGCTCGCTCACTACGGCGAGGCCATCGCGGACTATGAAAAGGCGATGGCGCTCATGCCGCCCCCGCGCTTTGTCGACCCTGCCGAGGCCATCGCGCAGATCTGCGAAATTCGCGGTGACTATGAAACGGCGATCACCTACTACGAAAAGGTCATCGCCATCGAAAAAGCCGACTGGCACGAAACGCAGGGCGAAGCCATCGACGCCCCGCAGCGAAGCATCGCAAGGCTGCGTGAAAAGCTGGCAAGTCGCTGATATCGTGGCGAAAAGGCGCTTGTCAAAATCTTTTGACAAGCGATTTTTCCTCATGTAAAGCAGCTTTGCTCGACAAACTTTCCCGTTTCGGTTACCCTTGGGGCAGATCGAACGAAACGCACAGGAGGCACTTATGGAACTCGGTAACCAGATCAAGGCGCATCGCGCCGCGCTCTCGCTTTCGCAGGAGGAGCTGGCAGAAAAGGTCTACGTCACGCGCCAGACCGTTTCCAACTGGGAGACCGGCAAGAGCTATCCCGATATCCACAGTCTGCTCCTGCTCAGCGCCCTCTTCGATGTTTCGCTCGACCAACTCATCAAAGGAGATTTGGAAACCATGAAACAGGAAGTCAACGCCGCCGACGTCAGGGCCATGAACCGCGACGGCATCATCTACACCATTCTGCTCGCCGCCACGATCATTCTGCCCGTGCCTCTAATCAAGTGGTTCGACCTGTACGGCCTCATTCCGGAGCTTTTGCTCTGGGGCAGCGCGATGTACTTTGCCCGCCGCCTCGAGCGCATCAAAAAAGCAAATAACGTCCAGTCCTACAGGGAGATCTTGGCCTTCAGCGAAGGGAAGCGGCTCGACGAGATTGAGCAGAAGGTCGAAGCGGGCAAGCGTCCCTATCAGAAAGTTCTGCTCGCCCTGCTCACCGCCGGGATCACACTACTTGTCGGCATGGTGCTCAGCTGGCTGCTGCTGTAAGCAAACATCACAAAACCCGCCCCGACGCAAAAGCGTCAGGGCGGGTTTGCCATTTAGAAGCAGGCTTCACATATTAAAGCGTCTCCGCGCTTCCTCGCGGAGCGACGGGACGCGGCGCACGATGCGCAGCGGGATGATGAGCCCGATGCAGATGACGAGCACGACGAGCGACCAGCTCGGCTGCCACGCCTCAAGAAAATACCGGTCAAGGCAGTATTCGACACCCATCGCCATCAGGCCCACCGCGCCGATGCACATGGCGAGGGAGGAAAGACGCGACCTTCTGCCGTCGCGCAGCAGAAAGCTCAGCAGGAATACGACGACGCACGCCCATCCGAGCATCGGCAGCACGAGCCCGCGGAACCAGCGCCCCCCGTGCAGCGCAACGGAGATGATCCACACGTAAATGCCGATGGCGGCGACGTCCGCTGTCAGGCGGAAGAAAATCGGGATGCCGCGCACGAGCATCGGCAGTGCGAACCAGATCCACAGCATCACTGCCGCGCCCGCGACGTAGAGCGCCCAAGGGTGCTCCGTCGGCAAAATGAGATTCAGCAGTCCGCAGCAGAGCGACACGGACGCGAGCATCGCCGTTAGCAGTGCGGCGGCGGCTCTGCGCGACGCTCGCGGCACCTCGGCCGGCTTGGTCGGGAAATAGCGCGGCGCGGTCTCATCCGGCTTCCACGCCGGCGTGCCGCAGAGCGGACAGCGCTCCGCGCCCTCGTCCAGCTCCACGCCGCATTTGACACAATATGACATCAAATTCCTTCTTTCGATCTGCTATTCATCGGTTGCTCTCTACGCGCACGGGGATTCCCGCGCGCACGAGGAAGCGGAAAAAGTCGCGCTCGGTGTCCGTCTCCGCCTGCGTGCCGGCAAAGGTGATCTCCATCGTGTCGCCATAGCTGATGGACGCGCAGTGGCAGCGCGGCACAGTCGCCTGCCCGAGGATAACCTCCGCCCCGCGGATATGCTCAGCCATTTCGGGCGGCACGGTGAACGCGCCGGGATTGGTGTAGGTGCAGGAATAGGGCCGCACGCCGTGCAGGCGATAGTTGAGCGCCATCACGGGATTTTTGAGTGCAACCGGCACGAGCCGCAGCGCAAAATTCTTTGTAAAGCGGACATTCCCCGTGAACGCCGCCTGCAATTCCTGCCGGTTGATATGCAGCTTCATAAAATGCCGCACTTGCGAGACGATCTCGGGGAACGTGTAGTCGCCAAGCGCGGGGTCGATATACGGGCGGACGGTGGTGATGAAGTTGCGCAGCGTCTCGCTCGGGAACCAGCCGCGCAGATTAATGGGGATGGCCAGCGCCACGGGGCGCAGGCGGTAGGGCTTTTCGCGCTTCTGCTTTTCCAAAATGACGTAAATGAGCACAGCGGAGAGGTATTCGGTGATCGACGCGCCGTACTTTTTCGACTCCTCGCGCAGCTTCGAGAGCGGCACGAAGCCCATCGTCACATGGAACGTGTAAAACGGCTCGCTTGTGCCGGTATTCTGATACGCCGTCGGCTGGCGGTGGAGGCCCAGTGCGTGGTGTCCTGCGTAGCGGGCATAGGCGTCCTCCATCTCCTCCTCGCGCGGCGGCTCGTTCAAATCAAGCACACCGTTCCCCGCAGGGATATCAACGCCGGTCTGGCGCAGGTATTCGGCCAGCAGCGTGCGGAAGAAGACGATGGCTCCGCCGCCGTCGGAAAGCGCGTGGAAGACCTCAATCGAAATGCGGTTGCGGTAATAGTAAAAGCGCACGAGCCAGCCGTTGTCTTCTTTGAAACGCACGGGCTGGCAGGGGTCGGACACGTCCTCTTTCAAAAACGGCCCCGGCGCGCTGTTGTGCTCCAAATAGTACCAGAACGCACCCTTACGGATGCGCACGGCAAAGGTCGGGAAGCGCGGCATGCAGCGGTCGATGGCGCGCTGAAGTGCCTCGGGGTCGACGTCTTTTTCCATCAGAGCGGAAAAGCGGTAGATGGCTGAATACTCCTCCTTTTGCAGCGCGGAGTAGAGCGTGCCCGCGGAGTCGAGCTTATACCATTTGCTGTTGGGCTTGGCCATCCGATGTTCCCTCTTTCCTTCTGCGCGGTCTTGAGAGGTTCATTGTAGCACAAAGCGCGCCGCGCTACAAGAAAGATGCGGCTTTTCCTTGGCATTTTTACGAAATTATGATACCATGCTCTCAAAGAATTTTGTTTTTCAGGAGGAGCTATGGAACCCAAACTCCGCATCATCCGCAAAAAGAAGAGCGAGGCCGAGAACGCGCATCTCGACCCGCTGATGCGTGCGCTCAAGGCGCTGCACAGCGCCGGTGCGCCAGAAAGCATGACCGCCGAAGAGCTTGAGCGTCAGCGCCGCAGTCAGGAGGTCCTCGGCAAGCTGACTGCGCCGATGACAGGCATGGATTACGAGGAATTTGCCCTCTCGGGCATGAGCGCGGCGTGGACGCGGCTCAAGGCCCCCCACGGCAGCCGCCATGCGATTTTATACTGCCACGGCGGCGGCTACACGAGCGGCAACCTCGGCTATTCGCGCGTACTGTCGTCCAAGCTCGCGCATGCGACGGGCTACGATGTGCTGAGCTTTGAATACCGCCTCGCGCCCGAGTTCCCCTATCCCGCCGCCGTCGAGGACGCGCTGCGCGCGTGGGACTATCTGATGCTCCAGGGCTACGGCGCGCGCGATATCGTCCTCGCGGGCGACAGCGCGGGCGGCAACCTCGCCCTCGTGCTCTGCAATCGCCTCAAAGCGGCAGGCCGCAAGCTCCCCGGCGCGCTCATCCTGATGTCTCCGTGGACGGACATGACGATGTCCGGGCAGTCCTATACAGAGCGTGCGGAGATCGACCCGATGCTCACGCCCGAGTACATCGAAGCCGTACGCCTCGCCTACGCCGCAGGAAGAGACTACCGTTCGAGCGACCTGTCCCCACTTTTTGCCGACTTCACCGGCTTCCCGCCGACGCTCATCCAGGTCGGCGACCACGAGATTTTGTATTCGGATTCAGAACAACTCTATCAGGCGATGAAGCGCGCAAACGTTCCCTGCCGCTTACAGGTCAGCGAGGGGATGTGGCATGTGTTTCAGATGTTTCCCATTAGAAAGGCTTCTGTTGCAATAGAAAATATCGCACGGTTCCTTTTGGAACAATAAGTTCCGGTTTTTTCCCACCTGGTGTGGAGGACGCGGATAAGGGAGGGGTATCTCTTTTTCGAAAAGAGATACCCCTCCCTTGCACCCTCCCAGAGAAAATTCACATTGCAGACGAGCAGCTCGAAGAGCTGCGGCGCTTGCCGAATCGGATGCCTGCGCGCGGCGTTGCCGCGTTAGCATTGCTATACGACGCCTCTGCTCCTACTACCCGCTGCCGCTCTGCCTATCTTGTAGAAGTACGCAGTAATTTCCGTTTACCGCCAGTCCCATCAATGCGGCGAGCGCAGCAATGCCGCATTCCGCACGCAGTCTGCCGCCGAGAAAACGTCACTCGCGCCTCACGACAGTAAGGCGCGGTTGCTGTCAGGTCGCGATTCGCAGGAATTCATGGCGAAGCCATGTACACCGCACCCACACTGCGCAGCGCGTGCAGCCCTTCAAGCTGCAAACCCGCAATGGCGGGGTCAAGGGGCAGAGTCCCTTGCGTTCTCTTGGGGGTCCAAGGGGGATATTCTCTCACGTGAGAGAATATCCCCCTTATCCGCAGCCCCACACGGTGTGGGGAAAAACCGCAGCCTCTTCGGGCTGCTCCCCCTCCGCGCCATGCGCGGAAAAAGAGAGGACTTCTCTTTCGAGAAGCCCTCTCTTTTTCCTTATTTTCTGCTGTGCAGAAGCAATTATTCCGCTTCCTGCATCGCCTTTGCGGCAGCGACAGCCTTCGCCTGTGCGTCGGCGGAACACTGCTCGTAGCGCACGAAGTGCATCACGAACGAGCCGCGGGACTGGGTCATGGAGCGCAGGTCGATGGCGTAGCTCATCAGCTCTGCCTCGGGGCACTCGGCCTCGATGACCTGCTCGCCGTTGCCGGTCGGGGTCATGCCCATGACGCGGCCGCGGCGCTTGTTGAGATCGCCAAGGATATCGCCCATGTACTGGTCGGGCACCGTGACCTTGAGCTCGCACACCGGCTCAAGCAGCACCGGGGACGCCTCGGGCATGGCTGCCTTGTAGGCGAGGTTCGCCGCGGTCTTGAACGCGATCTCGGACGAGTCGACCGGGTGATAGGAGCCATCATAAAGGACGGCCTTGAGGTTCACGACGGGATAACCCGCGAGCGGGCCGTGGACGCAGGCCTCGCGCAGGCCCTTTTCGACCGCGGGGAAGAAGTTCTTGGGGACGCTGCCGCCGAAGACTTCCTCGGCGAAGACCATCTCTTCGCTCTCCTCGTTGGGCTCGAAGCGGATCCAAACGTCACCGAACTGGCCGCTGCCGCCGGTCTGCTTCTTATGACGGCCCTGCTTGGAGACCGTCTTGCGGATCTTTTCACGGTAGGGCACGCGCGGCGTGTCGAGCACGACCTCGACGCCGAAGCGGCTCTTGAGCTTGTTGACGAGCACGTCGATCTGAATATCGCCCGCGCCGGAGACGACCATCTGGTGCGTTTCGGCGTTGTTGACGACGCGGAAGGACGGATCTTCCTCGTTCAAGCGGTTGAGGCCCTGGGCCATCTTGTCCTCCTGGCCGCGGGTCTTGGGCGCGATGGCGACGCTGTAGCAGGGCTCATCGAACGGGATGGGCTCGATCTTGACGACCTTGCGCGGCTCGCAGAGCGTGTCGCCGGTCTTGACCTTGTCCATCTTGGCGATGGCGCCGATGTCGCCGCAGGTGAGCTCCTTGACCTCGGTATACTTCTTGCCCTTGGGGATGTACAGGCGGCCGAGCTTCTCGGTCTCGCCGGTGCGGGCATTGACCATGGGCATATCGGGCTTGATGGAGCCGGAGAGCACCTTGACGTAGGAGTACTTGCCGTACTGGTCGGAAATGGTCTTGAAGACGAACGCGGTCGGCAGTGCGCCGGGCGCGACGACGAATTCGGAGGACTCGCCGTCCTCATTCTCGGCCATCAGGGCGCGGGCGTCCTGCGGCTTGGGAAGAAGCTCGACGATGGTATCCATCAGGATGCGCGTGCCCATGCCCTGAATGGCGGAGCCGCACACGACAGGGAAGAGGGACAGGTCCTTGACGCCCTGGCGCAGGCCATGGATCATCTCGGCATAGGTGAAGTCTTCACCGGCGAAGAACTTTTCCATAAATTCCTCGCTCGTCTCGGCGACGGACTCCTTGAGCGCGTCGTAGAGCTCATCGAGCACGGGCTTTTTGTTCTCAGGCACTTCGATCTCGACGCGGCCGCCGCCGGGGCCGAACTCGAATGCGCGCTTATGCAGCACGTCGATGATGCCGATGACCTTCTTGCTCTCGTCCCAGATGGGGGCGACGACGGGGGCGATGTTCTTGCCGAAGCGCTCGCGCAGCGTGTCGAACGCGGCGTTGTAGTCGGAGTTCTCCTCGTCGGTCTTGGAGATGTAGAGCAGACGGGGGAGAGAGTTCTTCTCGCAATATTTCCACGCCTTTTCCGCGCCGACGCTCATGCCGGCCTTGGCCGAGCAGACGATAACGGCAGCGTCGGCAGCCTGAACGGCCTCCGCGACCTCACCGGCGAAGTCGAAGCCGCCGGGCACGTCGAGCACGTTGATCTTGCAGCTGTCGTATTCCACGGGAGCCACGGCCAGAGAAATGGAGATCTGGCGGCGGATCTCTTCGGGATCGTAGTCACAAACGGTGTTGCCGTCGGCAATTCTGCCCAGACGGTCCGTGCCGCCGGTGAGATACAGCATGCTCTCAGCGAGGGTGGTCTTGCCGCTGCCGCTGTGGCCAAGCAGCACGATATTGCGGATGTCTTTTGCACTCATAATGGGTCAGTCTCCTTCCGAAAATCGTAAATCCCAGATCGGCTCGCGCCATAAGGTGGGATAATACTCAATGAAGAAATGATATCATGTTTTTCTCTCCATTACAACCATATTTTTCCGCAAATTTTCGTTTTCTTCGTTCGAAGTGTCAATAACGATCGCTGAGCAGGGCGTCGACCAGCGCGCTGAGCGACCACAAAAGTACGTAAATGAGCAGAGAAAGCGGCGTGAGCACGCTGTATGCGCCGACAAAAGTTAAATAAAATGCAAGGAGCGTCGAGGCTGTGGCGGCTAAAAATGCAAGCACCGTGCAGCGCCTTGCGGACGCGCACAATCTCTTGCTGCCGAGCACGACCTCGGCATACGGCATGAGGCCTTCGCGCATGAGCAGCGCATACGGCCGCCCGCCGCCGCGCTCGGAGAGCGCCAAGCGCGTCGAGAGCTTGGGGTAGACCGCGCGCGCGTCGGTGCCGAACTTACGCTTTAAGAGTGCGGGGGTGATGTTGCCGTCGCGCACGGCGAGCACAGGCGTGATGCGGCTGTGGTGCAGGGCGTGGAGCGCCCAGTCGACATTTTCCGCAGGCATGTACTTCACGGCGAACACCGCGATGAGCGTGCCGTCGACCGAGAGGAACACGCCGGTCTTGAGGCCAAGGTTTCGCGGCAGGTTCACGCCGCGCTTTCTCATAAAGCCCGCCGTGCCGAAGAGCACCGTTTCGCCGTGGATGCGGCCGCCAACGCCGCCCTCTTCGTAAAAGTCGACGTCCTCGACCTGCTCGCGGAAGCCGCCGTCGCTGGCGAGAAGATTGTCAAAAAGGCGGCTCAGGCCGCTTTCGGACGCGTGGGCCATCGTCGCGGCGTAGGAGATGACCTTGCCGCTCTCCTCGCCGAAAACCTTGAGCCCGCCGAGCGTGACCGTTCCGGGCGGGAACAGGTCGCCGTCGGTCAGAATGACGCAGTTGCTCCGACGGATGGCGTCCGCGCCGGAAAAGCCCGCCACGGCGCTGCCGCTTTTGGCAAGCCGCGCGGCAATGCGCTTGAGCGGCAGCGCGCACACCATCGGAAACGCGAGCAGGTTCGCGCTCGCGAGCATCACCGAGAGGTTCCACGCAAGCAGCGCGTTCTGCTTTGTCTCGAGCGTCGAGAGCACGCCGAACACGACCGCCGCCGCGAGGAAGACCGGCAGCAGCACGCTCTGCCAGCGCGAATAGGGAGCGTTTGCGCGCGCGGAATTGGAAAATCCGCCCGGCAGGCCCACGCGCTTGGCCGCGCCCCCTGCCGTCACAGTGACGATATACGGCGCGTTGCCGATGGCCGCGATGCGGAACGTGTCATACATGCCGTGCAGACGCAGACTTTCGCCCAGCAGCGCGCAGTAAACCGACATCGCCCCCAGCACCGGCAGCGGCAGCGACAGCGCCGCGCGCGCGGGAAGAAAAGCATAGAGCGCCGTATCGAGCAGCGTGACAAGGCATAGAAGCATCGTCAAAAAGCCCGACGTGACTTTTCCCTGTTTGAGCGAGCGCAGCGCGCCCGCAAAAATGCGCCAGCCGATGGCGCAGACGATCGCCTCGACCGCCAGCAGCGGCAGCGCGCGGATCATCGGATCAGCGGTGTACGCCTCCGGCAGGATGGAAAAATGCTCCAGCACCGCCATGACGCACAGCAAAAGCGTGAAAATACCCGCCCCACGGCGCGCCTTCGTCGCGCCAGAGAGCTGCGCGCGGTAATCGGAGAGTGTTTCGGTCAGCGGCGGCTCGGGGAGCTCGGGTTCAGGCTCTTCGAATTCTTCTTCCTCGTCCTCTTCCTCCTCCGCGTCGTCGTAGAGCTGCTCGGTGTCGCGCATCTTGCGGCGGGAGAACAAACCGCGGCGCGGCGGCTCCTCCTCGATGACCGTGTCCTCGCGCTCGGAGAGCGCCTCCTGCACGGTCTGGGCCAGGATGTCCTGCAAGCTCATGGACTTGGGCTCGTCGTCCTGCGGCGGTTCTTCTTCGGTTTCCGCGTCCGTTTCCTCTTCCGGTTCGGCTTCTATCGGCTCTTCGGCCTTTTTCGCACCGGGGAAGGGGATGACAGGAAGGCGGACAGTCTCGTCCGCCGTATCGTCCACGCTCTCTTTCGCCGTCTCCGCCTTTTTCGGCAGAGGGACGACCTTTGCCGACTGCTTTTCCTCCGCGGGCGGCTCGCTTGCTTTTTCTTCCGGTTCGGGCGCGGCGGGCGTGCCGCTGCCGTACTCGGCCAGAATGCTCTCGAGCGTGAATTCCGCGTCCTCGTCCATGCTGCGGGCCGTGTTTTTCAGCAGCAGCTCGGAGTCGGCGAGCGTTTCTTCAAATTCAAGGTCTTTGGGGTCCATATCGTTCCTTCTTTACCGTCACTGCCCCAAGCGCTGGCGCACCGCCTCGTAGAGGAGGATGGCCGCCGCCGCGGAGGCGTTGAGCGACGAAATTCTGCCCTTCATCGGGATGCTGACGAGGAAGTCGCACTTTTCGCGCACCAGTCTCGTCATGCCGTCGCCCTCGCTGCCGATGACGATGGCCGCGGGGCCCTTGAGGTCCGCGGAGTAGAGGTCGCTCGTGCCCTCGGCCGCCGTGCCGAAGACCCAGACGCCTTCTTTTTGCAGCTGCTCCAAAAGCGCGGGGATGTTCGGCACGCGCGCGACGGGCACATAGCTCACCGCACCCGCGCTCGTCTTGGCGACAATGCTCGTGAGGCCCGCGCTGCGGCGCTTGGGGATGACGACGCCATGCGCGCCCGCGCACTCCGCCGTGCGGATGATCGCGCCGAGGTTATGCGGGTCGGAGATCTCGTCGCAGACGACGATCAAGGGGTTTTCGCCCTTTTCGCGCGCGATGTTCAAAATATCCTCAACACTGACATATTCGCGCACGCTCGTGAGCGCGATGACGCCCTGATGGGCGTGCGTGCGGGACATAAAGTCGAGCTTGCGCTTGTCCGCGTCGACGACGACCACGCCCGCGGCGCGGGCGGTGGAGGCGATGTGGCCGAGCGTCTTGTCGGTCTCGCCCTTCTGGATGAAAATTTTGTCGATGGTCGTGCCCGCGCGCAGCGCTTCGATCACGGCGTTGCGGCCCTCGATGATGCCGTCGGCCTCCGCGTCCTGCACGCGCGCGGTCTTTTCCTTGCGTTCCTTATCCATAAAAGAAATTTCTCCTTGTGACAAATTTTTATAGAATACTCCATTGCAACTATAACACAGAACAAGGGCAAGATAAAGAGGGCACAAAGCAAAAGTTCATCGAAAATTCACCGTAGAAAACTTGTGCGATTTTCTTATATATGGTATAGTTGAAATCACCAATTCAAAAAGTGCGCATCTTCGCATTTTTCTGTCTCCCGACAGGAGGAACAACATGGAGCCAAACAACAGAAACAACCGCAATCGCGGCGACAAGAACCGCCGGCGCGGCGGGGGCATGTGGTCGATCGTCCTATGGGCGCTGCTGCTGACGATCGGTGTGAACTACCTCTCCGTCATGCTCGATCAGGCCCGCACCGCCGAGTCTTCGTGCGAGATCGCATACAGCGAGCTTGTCGAACTCGTGGAGGAGGGGAAGGTCAAGTCCATCGAATTCGGCGACACGGTCTTTACCATCACGCCGGTCGACGGCTTTACCTACACGGATGACGACGGCAAGAGCTATGATCAGAACTATACGCTCTTCACCACCATCATTCCCGACGCGACGGAAAAGCTGATCACCCTGTGCGATGAGCACGGCGTGACCTACACCAAGCCCTATCAGCCGCCCGTTTCGCCGATCCTCACGTTCATGGTGAGCTATATTCTGCCCACGGTGCTGATGGTCGGCGCGTTCATGCTGCTGATGAACTTCATCGCGAAAAAGTCCGGCGGCATGGGCGGGATCGGCGGCATCGGCAATGTCGGCAAGGCCAACGCCAAGGTCTACATGGAAAAATCCACCGGCGTGACGTTTGCGGACGTCGCCGGTCAGGACGAAGCGAAGGAATCGCTCGTCGAGATCATCGACTTTCTGCACAACCCCGAAAAATACACCGCCATCGGCGCAAAGATCCCCAAGGGCGCGCTGCTCGTCGGCTCTCCCGGTACCGGTAAAACGCTGCTGGCCAAGGCCGTGGCGGGCGAGGCAAAGGTGCCGTTTTTCTCCATCTCCGGCTCTGACTTTGTCGAGATGTTCGTCGGCGTCGGCGCGAGCCGCGTGCGCGACCTCTTCGCCGAGGCGTCGAAGGTCGCCCCCTGCATCATCTTCATCGACGAGATCGACACCATCGGCAAATCCCGCGACGGCGGGCGCTACGGCGGCGGCAACGACGAGCGCGAGCAGACGCTCAACCAGCTGCTCGCCGAAATGGACGGCTTTGACCCGAGCAAGGGCGTCATCGTGCTTGCCGCGACGAACCGCCCGGAGGTGCTCGACAAGGCGCTGCTGCGCCCCGGCCGCTTCGACCGCCGCATCACCGTCGACCGCCCGAACCTCGCCGGCCGCTTAGCAACGCTGCAGGTCCACACGCGCGGCATCAAGCTCGCCGAGGACGTGGATCTTAAGAAGGTCGCGCTCGCGACCGCGGGCTGCGTGGGTGCGGACCTTGCAAACCTCGCCAACGAGGCGGCGCTGCGCGCCGTGCGCAAGGGACGCAAGCTCGTCACGCAGGAGGACATGCTCGCGGCGTTCGAGTTCGTCATCGCGGGCAGCGAGAAGAAAGGCAGCGTCCTCACCGAGTTTGAAAAGAAGCTCGTCGCCTATCACGAGGTCGGCCACGCGATGGTCGCCTACAAGCAGAAAAACGCCGAGCCCGTGCAGAAGATCACGATCGTCCCGCACACCGAGGGAAGCCTTGGCTACACGCTCCTGATGCCTGAAGAGGACAAGACGAACCTGCGCACGCGCGATGAGCTGATGGCGAAGATCGCCGTCTCGATGGGCGGCCGCGCGGCCGAAGAGGTCGTGATGAACACGATGACCAACGGCGCCTCGCAGGATATTCAGGAGGCGACGAGCATCGCGCGCAACATGGTCGCCATGTACGGTATGAGCGATGCGGTCGGCATGGTCGCGCTCGGGTCGGTGCGCAATCAGTACCTCGACGGCGGTTACGGCCTCGACTGCGCGCAGGATACCGCCGCCATCATGGACCGCGAGGTCAAGCGCATTCTCGACGAGTGCTACAAGGACGCCGTACAGGTCATCCGCGACAACCGCGAGGATATGGACAAGGTCGTCGCCTACCTCCTTGAAAAGGAGACCATCACGGGCGGCGAAATGGTCGCTATCCTCGAAGGCCGCGATCCCTCGGCCGTCGAAGAGGCCTACGCTTCCACGCGCAAGAGCGAGGACGGCTTCCGCCCCTCGCAGCCGAGCGTGATCGAAGCGCCTGCCAAGCACATTTCGATGACGAGCGAAAAGATCGAAATGCCGCCGGAGGACAAGGGCAAAGATGCTCAGACTGAGGACAAGCCCTCGACTGAGCCCGAAACGCCGGACGCGCCGCAGGATAAAACGCCCGCGGAAAACGCTGACGAAAACAAATAAACAACCAAAAAAATCCCCGCTGTTTTTACAGCGAGGATTTTTTATATCAATTTATACCACTTGGAATAAGTAGAACTTGAGGTAATCCGTCTCTGGCACGTTCCAGAGGATGGGGTGGTCGCTTGCCTGCGTGCGCGCTTCGATCTGCCGCAGCTCGACGCCCGCGTCCGCGGCGGCGGAGCGCAGCATCCGCTCAAAGCGTTCGGCGGGCATAAAGTGGCTGCACGACGCGGTCGCAAGGTAGCCGCCGCGCGGCAGCAGGCGCATCGCGCGCAGGTTGATCTCCTTGTACCCCTTTTCGGCGTTGTTCGCCGTACGGCGCGATTTCGTGAACGCCGGGGGATCGAGGATGATGAAGTCATAGGGCTTTTCGTGCGCGGCCTCGAGCTGCGGGAGCAGGTCGAAGACGTCGGCGGCGAGAAAGTCCATTTTGTCCTCAAGGCCGTTGCGCGCCGCGTTCGCGCGCGCCATTTCGATGGCGCTCTCGGACACGTCCACCGCCGTCACGTGCTCTGCGCCGCCCTTGGCGGCGTTGAGCGCGAACGAGCCCGTGTGCGTGAAGCAGTCGAGCACGCGCTTGCCGCGCGCGAGGTGCGCGACGGCGAGGCGATTGAACTTCTGGTCGAGGAAAAAGCCCGTCTTCTGCCCGTTTTCGACATCCACACGGTAGAAAACGCCGTTCTCGCAAATTTCAGTGATGGGGCTCTCGGGCGTTTTTTTGCCGGGGAGTGGAAACCAACCAAGCCCTCCTTTTCGCGAAGCACGACATCGTTGCGCTCAAAAAGGCCGTCGATCGTCTCGCCGTCCTGCTCCAGCACCTCGACAATGAGGGGGAAGAGCATGTCCTTAATCTTTTCCATGCCGAGTGAGAGCGTCTGCGTGACGAGAAGATTTTCAAACCGGTCGACCGTCAGACCCGGGAAGGCGTCCGCCTCGCCGAAGATCAGGCGGCAGCAGCCGGTCTGCCCGTCCATGACCGCCTTGCGGTAGTCCCAGGCGTAGCGTACGCGCCGCCGCCAGAAATTTTCATCAAAGCGGTCGTTCGCGTTGCGCGAGACAATGCGCACGCGGAGCTTACTGAGTCTGCTCAAAAAGCCCGTGCCGAGATATTTGCCCTTTTCCGACACCACGTCGACGAGCGCGCCGTTTTCGCACTCGCTCTCGTCCGGCTCGCGGGCGACGTCGGAGTCGTACACCCAGGGATGTCCGCTCTCGAGCCAGCGCGTGCCCTTGGCGGTGACGGTCAGGATCGGATATTCGCGTGCAGCTTTCATAGATCAAAATTCCTTCTTTAAAACAAGTTTTCCCCATCATACCACGGCAAAAGCCGCGGCACAACTCATTTGTTGAGGAAAAACAGCCCCGTAAGACACAGCGCAAGGCCCACGAGCTTGTTGACCGTGATGGCCTCGTGGTAGACAAGATACCCAATGAACACCAAAATCGTCGCGATGGCCGCCGCAGACGACACCTGAAACGCGCTGACCGGCCAGCCCGCCTTGTAGGCGTGCATGCTGCCAGCTTCCAAACCGACGACCGCGAGACCGAGCAGGTACGGCGCCCAGTTCATCTGGCTGTATTCGTGCAGAAGGTTCGCCCCGCCGCGGTTCGTCACAAAATACAGGATGCCCGAAAAGATTGAGCCGATCAGATACGTGACCGTGAGCGACGCGAGCGGGTCGACGCTCTCGGGCAGCGACTTTGCACAGATGTGATACACGGTGTTCGACGCCACGACAAGAATGAGCGGCCAGAAGTAAGCCATAAATATTCCCTCCTATTCAAATGCCGGATGCAAAACGGCAGCCAGACTTCCGCCTGACTGCCGGTAGGTGCGCACCCGTAATAGACAAGGAAAGTGTATCAGCGGCGCGCGCTCTTGTCAAGGAAAAAACCGCCGCGGCGGCGATTCCGACAAATTTATAAGCGACAGTTCATACAACCTGCCGCTTGTATTTTCCGCTCCGCCATGCTACCATAAAAATGTCATATCAATCCCAGCCGCGCTTGCGGCGCAGACTTTAATGGAGGCAAATTATGAGCTATCCCAAGACCGGCGAAGAAGTTTACGTCAGCCTGAATCTGTCTAACACGATGCTCACGGGTCTCGGCAAGGGCACGATCACCCGCGAGGACGTTTCTGTGGACTACCTGAAAAAGCTGTTTATGCAGCACGGCGTCATCGTCTCGGCCAAGCCCGAGTACCGCAACATCATGGAGCGCGTGAACAGCACCTATGACTTAGGGCTTGAAATTCCCGCAAAGCTCCAGCTCTTCCAGCTCTCCGAGCAGCACCGCCGCCTGGTGGTCGTGAATATCTCCGGCCTTCAGCGCAAGAACGGCTCGCTTCTCCCGTCCTACACGGAAGAGGAGCTTGACGAGGCAACGTTCACGTTCGTCAAGTATTACGTGCAGGGCGAGCACTACGATGAGCTCGTCGAGGAGAACAAAAAGCTGCGCTACGAGCTCGAGCAGGAGATCTCCTGGAGAAACCGCACGGATTCCGAGGGCTGAGTTCGCAACACCTTACATCACAAAACACATCACAAAACACATCACAAAAAAGGAAGAGGTTCCCGACGGGAACCTCTTCCTTTTTGGCTTCTTGTAAAAGCGTCGCAGACTTTGCCGTCCGCAGACGGCAAATGATTCTGATTCGTTTTTTCTGACGACATGTGCGTCAGAAAAAACACTTTGCAGGCCGCAAGTGTGGAAAACGCCCGCCAATGGCGGGCGTTTTATGCGCGCAGAGGCCTGAAAGCCTCCTCAAAAAGTGGCTTTGCCGCTTTTTGAAATTACTTCTCTTCAAGCAGCCCCTTGAAGCTCGCGGCGAGACCGGCGAGGCTCTGAATCTCGCTCGGGACGATGATCTTCGTCGCCTGACCGTCGGCGGCCTTTTCGAACGATTCGAGCGCCTTGATCTTGACGACCTGATCGTTGGGGTTGGCCTCGTTGAGCATCTTGATGGAGTCGGCAAGCGCCTTCTGCACGTTCAGGATGGCCTGCGCTTCACCCTCGGCCTTGAGGATGGCCGCCTGACGCTCGGCCTCGGCCTTGAGGATGGCCGCCTGCTTTTCCGCGTCCGCGCGCAGGATGGTGGACTGCTTTTCGCCCTCGGCCACGAGGATCTGGGACTGCTTCTGGCCCTCGGCCTGCAGGATGGACTCGCGGCGTTCGCGCTCGGCCTTCATCTGCTTTTCCATCGCGTTCTGGATCTCGCGCGGCGGCAGGATGTTCTTGAGCTCCACGCGGTTGACCTTGATGCCCCACGGGTCGGTCGCTTCATCGAGGATAGAGCGCATCTTGGCGTTGATGACGTCGCGGCTCGTGAGCGACTGGTCGAGCTCCATCTCGCCGATGATGTTACGAAGGGTCGTCGCCGTCAGGTTCTCGATGGCGTTCATCGGGTGCTCGACACCGTAGGTGTAGAGCTTGGGGTCGGTGATCTGGAAGTAGATGACTGTGTCGATCTGCATCGTGACGTTATCCTTCGTGATGACGGGCTGGGGATCGAAGTCGGCCACCTGCTCTTTGAGGCTGACCTTCTTCACAACGCGCTCGAAAAACGGAATTTTGAAGTGCAGGCCCACGCCCCAGGTCGCGCTGTAAGCGCCGAGGCGCTCAACGACGTAGGCGCGCGACTGCTGCACGATCTGGATGTTCGTGACGAGCACCAGAAGCACCAGCAGCACTAAAATGCCGATACCGATATAGCCGATCCATTGCATAGTTCTTTTCCTCCTAAAATGTTATGTAGTTTGGGTTTACTCTCTTCTCTCGGTTTCTTTACTCTCGCGCACGTAGAGCTTGACGCCCTCCATGCGAACGATTCTTGCCATTTTCCCCTTGGGGATGATATTGCCGTCTTCGCTGCGCGCCGTCCATGTCTTGCCGTCGATGTACACAGCGCCCGTGGCGTTCTCGTTGTCCACCGTTTCGGTCACCTTGGCCTCGTGGTGCAGCACACGGTCGGCATTCGTGGGCACGATCGTCTTATCCAGCATCTTGCGCGCAAGGGGTCTTGTTGCGATGAGCGCCAGAATGGATACGATCAGGAAGCCCGCGAATTGCAGCCACAGCGCCGCGCCCAGCTCCGTCGCCACCAGCGCGGCCACCGCGCCCACGACGAACCAGATCGACACCAGCCCCGCCGTCGCCGCCTCGGCAATGCCGAAGATGATGATGGCGGCGATCCAGATAATGGTCATCATTTCATCTGCTCCTCCTTTCAAACTGCGCATACAGTAGACGTATGCCGGACCGATCATCGCGATGACGGTCAGCAGCATGATCCCGATGCTTTTGTTGTAGGGCGACAGATTCGCATACAGGTTTGACAACTCGCTGCCGAGCGTGCGCGCGGACAGCAGCGGGGCTTCGACCGGCGGCTCGCCGGGGGTGGGGACTTCTTCTTTGAACAGCTCGTCCATCGTTACGCCGTAGCGGTTGCAGATGAAGATGATCTTCTCCATCTCAGGGTAGCCGCGGCCCGACTCCCAGCGCGAAACCGACTGGCGCGAGACCTGAAGCTGTTCGGCAAATTCCTCCTGCGTCAGTCCGCTGCGTTTGCGGACCTCCTGGAGCCGCTCGCCAAATGCCATTGCGTTCCCTCCGTTTCTCTGTCTGAGGATAAGATACCAAAACCGCGCGTCCATTTCCAGCAACTTTAGTGTTGCATTCCGTGTTTTTTCGGAAAATTTCGCGCAAGTTTGATGTTACATTCATGTGACAGCGCGCTTTCCGCGCTGTTTTTCCTATTGTACCACACGCTCCACCGCTTTACCATGCTTATTTTGACGCGGCGATTGCCTTTTTTGTTCCCATCCGCTATACTATGAACAAATCATTTTTTCGGGAGCGTTATTATGCTGGAATTTGTCATTCCCTGCCTCTTGGGCCTTGAGAGCTTAGTGGGCGATGAGATCAAAAAGCTGGGACTTTCTGACGTGCGCGTCGAGAATGGCCGCGTCCTCTGCTGCGGCGAAGCGCGCGACATTGCGCGCCTCAACATCAATCTGCGCTGCGGCGCGCGCGTCATTCTGGTTCTGCACAAGTTCCGCGCGACGGATTTTGAATCGCTCTTTCAGGGCGTGCGCGCGGTGCATTGGGAGGAGTGGATCCCCCGCGAGGGCGAATTCCCCGTCGTGGGCTATTCCATCAACTCGACGCTCCACTCCGTGCCCGCCTGCCAGTCGATCGTCAAAAAGGCGGTCGTCGACCGCCTGAGCGCGGCCTACGGCATCGCGCAGTTCCCCGAAACGGGGCGGCGCTATCAGGTGCGCTTTTCCATCATGAAGGACGAAGTGACCGTCGGGCTCGACACCTCGGGTGAAGGACTCTACAAGCGCGGCTACCGCGCGCAGGGCGTGGCGGCCCCCCTCAAGGAAACGCTCGCCGCCGCAATGGTCAAGCTCTCGCACTACAATGGGCGCGACCCGTTCTGTGACCCCTTCTGCGGCAGCGGCACCATCGCCATCGAGGCGGCGCTCATCGCGCGCAACCGTGCGCCGGGCCTCAACCGCAGCTTTGCCGCGCAGCACTGGGCCACGCTCGATAAAATGCTCTGGCTCGACGCAGCCGACGAGGCGATGGACAAGGAATTCCACGGCAAGTACGAGATCTGGGGCGGCGACATCGACCCCGACGCCGTCGAGCTCTCGCGCCACAACGCGGAATTGGCCGAGGTCGATGACATCGTCAAGTTCGAGGTCGACGACGCCACGCGCTTCCATTGGGGCGGGCTCTATGGCCGCATCGTGACGAACCCGCCGTATGGCGAGCGGCTTCTTGAGCGCGAAGAGGCGGGCGAGCTCTATAAAGCCTTCGGCAAGGCGATGGATAAGCTGCCCGACACCTGGCGGGTGTATGTGCTGTCGTCACATCCTGACTTTGAGCGCTGCTACGGGCGCTTTGCCGATAAGAAACGTAAGTTGTACAATGGCATGCTCAAATGTGATCTTTTCATGTATGGAAAAAGATTATAATGCCGCGCGCTGCGCGGCGGGGAAAGG